>OCAG01000072.1_pt1 | contig 133008 bp, 123 predicted proteins | sample 1477111 | NCBI WGS metagenome assembly OCAG01 (sample SAMEA2580288, study PRJEB22360) | human gut metagenome | biome: human gut; feature: human-associated habitat; material: faeces | place: Denmark | collected 2008/2010 | reverse complement strand
ACCCTTTATCTTGGGGCCCAAAACCCCCGCCCCCCCCACCCCCCGCCACTACCAGCAGCCCAAGATCCGCCATCAGGCCTGTTTTCTTTGTTTTGTCCATGAAAAGCTCCTTTCTGAGATATAAGGTCTATTATAATAAAAATACATTTAAAGTACAAGTATAAGTAAAATTTTAAAATTCACGGTTCCTGCCTTTTACTATTTTGTAAAATCGTATATAATGGATATAAATAATTATGTACACGTCAGGTGAAAAATGAAATATATTTTAGTAAGACACGTAGAAACCTTCGGCAACGCAGAACACCGTCTAAACGGCCATACCGAATCCGATTATACGGACTTCGGGGTTAAGATGAAGGAAATGCTGGTGGATGAGCTGGTCGCTCTGAACACAAAAATTCCCTTTGATGAAATTTATGTCAGCCCTATTTCGCGGGCATACAAAATTGGGGAGGCAGTGGCAGAACGTCTGGACAGGTCTTTTACCCCGGACGACCGCCTCAAGGAATTTAACTTTGGTATTTTTGACGGACTGACTGCCGACGAGGCCATCGCGCTGGACAAAAAGATGTGGGATCGCTGGATGGACGACTACAACCATGTTACCCTGCCCGGGGGCGAGAACTATACTGAATATCACAACCGCATGAGCGCTTTTTTAGCCGAGTATGCCGAGGCCCACGCGGATAAAAATGTGCTCATCATCGCCCACGGCGGCACGGTGCACAGTCTGCTGGTTAATCTGCTGGACCTGCCGCTTCAGTCGAAATGGCATTTTAATATCAAGCTTGGCAGCATTACTGTGGTGGACTGCCCAGAGGGTTTTGGCATGCTGGAGGCACTTTACACACCAGATTATGACAGTATTAAACTAAATCCGTAAAATATCAGGAGGTTCATTTGGAAGAAATTACAAAGGACATTATGATTGAATCGCCGGAGACCCTATCTAAGGTTTTCGGTAAATATGACGAAAATATCAAGCTCATCGAGGGGCGTCTGAAGGTAGACGTCCTGGTGCGCGACAGTGCGCTCAAAATCCGCGGCGAGGGCAGGCGGGTAGATGCGGCGGTAAGGGTCATTGAGGAAATGATCCGCACCATCGGAAGCCAAGGCGGCATAACAAAAGATAATACGGAGTATATCCTTACACTTCAGTCAAAGGGGTTGGAGAAGGAATACAGCGCCCTGAATGATGACATTATCTGCTATACCATGCGGGGCAAGCCTATCCGCAGCAAAACCCTGGGGCAGAAGCGCTATATTGACGCCATCCGCCATAACGACATCGTTTTTGGCATTGGCCCGGCAGGCACAGGCAAAACCTATCTGGCCATGGCCATGGCGATCACGGCTTTTAAAAACGGTGAGGTGGATCGCCTGATCCTGACCCGTCCGGCGGTGGAGGCTGGTGAAAAGCTGGGCTTCCTGCCTGGTGATTTGCAGGATAAGGTAGACCCTTATCTGCGTCCGCTGTACGATGCGCTTTTTGAAATCATGGGCGCTGAGGCCTTTGAAAAGAATATGGAAAAAGGGCTTATCGAGGTGGCACCGCTGGCCTACATGCGCGGACGTACACTCGAAAATGCCTACATTATATTGGATGAAGCCCAGAACACCACGCCAGAGCAGATGAAAATGTTTCTGACCCGTTTTGGCCAGGGCTCTAAAATCGTGGTGACCGGGGATATTACCCAGATTGACCTGCCCGGCGGCAAGCGCTCCGGCCTTAAGGAGGTCCGCAGGATTCTGCGCGGCATTCCGGACATTGCCTTTATCGAGTTCTCACAGGACGATGTGGTGCGCCACCGTCTGGTTCAGCGCATCATCGAGGCCTATGACCGGAATGATAAGGCGAGAGAAAAGAAGCAGGAGCTTGAACTGGCTGAACAGCCAGATTAAGATGGTCAGGCCTTAAGAAGGAGGAGAGAAAAATTGCCATTAGAACTGGATTTGGAAATTGACAACCGGAGCGGGGTCGAGCTCGACGCATCGGTTTATGAAAAGGTTGAGGAATACATTATAATCACGCTTCAGCAGGAGAATGTTCTGGTGCCCTGTGAGATAAGCTTTTCGCTGGTGATACCTGAGGAAATCCAGGAGCTCAACGCCGAGTACCGAAACATTGATAAGGAAACCGACGTGCTGTCCTTTCCCATGCTGGAGTTCCCTGAGGATGAGGATATGCTCACCTATGAGACGGGAATCCCGGTTATGCTGGGGGACATCGTGATTTCAACCACGCGGGCAGCGGAGCAGGCAGAGGCGTACGGGCACAGCCTGGAGCGGGAAATTTGCTACCTGAGTGTGCACAGCGTGCTGCACCTGCTGGGCTACGACCATATGGAAGAGGACGAAAAAAGAGTGATGCGCGCCCGGGAAAAGGCCATTATGGGCGACGACTGACCATTTTTCAGTTAAGGGGGAGAGGAAAATGCGCCGACGTTTAACAAGCAGTTTTGGGTACGCATTTGAGGGTATTAAATATGTATTAAAGACCCAGCCCAACATGAAGATACACAGTGTGATCGGCCTGTTTGCCATTTTGGCCGGCTTCTTTTTCAAATTATCGGAGGCCGAATGGCTGGCCATTGTCATTGTCATTGGCTTTGTACTTATTTTAGAGGTGGTTAATACTGCTGTCGAAACACTGGTGGACCTCTACACCGAGGAATACCACCATCTGGCCAAGGTCTCCAAGGATACAGCGGCCGGTGCGGTGCTGCTCATGGCCATTGTGTCTGTGGTGGTGGGGCTGATCATTTTTCTGCCAAAGATCTGGGATATGATCGCACCACTTATCTTTAAGTAAAACAAAAGTAAAGGAAAATTTATGCAGGAAACAAAAAATACAGAACAACCATTTAAATCAGGCTTTATCAGTATCATCGGCCGCCCCAATGTGGGCAAGTCCACGCTGCTTAACAGCATCATGGGGGAAAAGCTGGTCATCACGGCCAACAAGCCTCAGACCACCAGAAACGCCATCCGCTGCATCCACACCGACGCGGACAGCCAGATGGTCTTTATCGATACGCCGGGCATGCACAAGCCAAAGAACAAGCTGGGAGCCTTTATGTTAAAGTCTGCCGAGGATACGATCTCCGACGTGGATGTGGTGCTCTTTCTGGTGGAGCCTGAGGACAGGATTGGCCCGGGTGACCAGTACATTCTGGATAAGCTTGCAGGCAGCCGGACACCGGTGCTCCTGATCATCAACAAGATTGACACAGTGCCTAAGGAGGAACTGCTTAAGACCATTGCGGCCTATCAAGATTACACCTTCCTGGACAGTATTATCCCTGTTTCGGCCTGGAACGGTGATGGGGTACAGGAGCTTCTGGCAGCCATTAAAAAGCATCTGGAGCCGGGCCCCATGTACTTTCCGCCGGATATGGTGGTGGACCAGTCCGAACGCTTTATCGTGGGCGAGCTGATCCGCGAAAAGGTTTTGCACCTGCTCAAGGATGAGGTGCCCCACGGCGTGGCGGTTGAGGTCACAAAAATGAAGGCGCGGGAGGATAAGAACATCATCGACATCGACGCCACTATTTTCTGTGAGCGCAAAACCCACAAGGGGATTCTGATTGGAAAGCAGGGCTCCATGCTCAAAAAGATTGGAACTTACGCCAGAAAGGATATTGAATTCTTTCTGAAAACACCGGTTAACCTTCAGCTCTGGGTCAAGGTAAGGGCAGACTGGCGTGAGAAAACCTATGACCTCAAGGATCTGGGATATACTGAGTAGCTTATGGCACTGGTAAAGACGAAGGGCATCGTGATCCGAGAGCAGCCCTTTCAGGAGCAGGACAAGATCATCACTCTTTTCACGGAGGAGGAGGGAAAGATCAAGGCCATCGCCAAGGGGGTAAGGCGGAACCGCAGCCCGCTGGTGGCAGCGACCCAGCTCTTTGCCTACAGCGAGTTTGTCTATTATCCCGGCAAAAATTTTGCCAATATCAATCAGGCCAGCCTTATACAGTCTTTTTATCCGCTGCGCAATGATCTGATGAAGATGTCTCTGGCTTCCTATGTTTTAGAGCTGTTGGACGCCTTTTATGATTACTACCAGGGGAATAAGGCTGTACTGCGGCTGGTGAATTTCATCCTGTTTTATCTATCGGAGGATAAGAGTCAGAGCAATGAGGCGCTGGTGGCAGCTCTTCAGCTCAAGCTGACGGAGGTGCACGGCATACGTCCGGTTTTTGACACCTGCGCGCTCTGCGGCAGCACCGAACATTTAACACATTTCAGTATTGAAAATAACGGCGTTTTATGCGAAAATTGTCATCGGACAGAAGGCTATAGCTACCGGCTTACCCCGGAGGTGCTCTCGGAGATGGTCTATCTCCTCGTCACCCCCATTAAGGCGATAAGACAGCGGGCGTTTGACCCGGCGGTGGTGCGGCGCATCATGGACATGATGAACCACTATATTTCCTACCAGCTGGCGAAAAACCTCAAAACCTATGACTTCTACCGGGACTTAAATTTATAAGGAGGAACAACATTATGGGAAAATACCGTATGGCACATACCATGATCCGTGTAATGGATCTTGAAAAATCACTGGCATTCTATCAGGATGCACTGGGCTTTAAGGAAGTCCGCAGAAAGGATAAACCGGAAGGTAAGTTTACCCTGGTATACCTGGGCGACGGCCAGACCGATTTCACCCTGGAGCTTACCTACAACTACGACCCTGAAAAGCCTTATGTCATTGGCGATGGCTATGGACATCTGGCGGTAGAGGTCGAAGACCTGGAAGCCAGCCATGAAGAGCACAAAGCCAAAGGCTACGACGTCACCGACCTCAGCGGCCTGGACAACGGCGTTAAAAGCTACTATTTCATCAAGGATCCAGACGGGTATAAAATTGAGATTATCCGCCTGAAATAAGCGAAGAGCACAGAAAAAAGCCCCCGGCTTGCCGGGAGCTTTTTTATTGCAGCTTGCCGCCTTACATGATCAGGCTGAGAATAAACATTTCCAGCTCGGTCTCTGTTACCTCAAGATTGCTTTCGATCATGGGACGGTATTCTTCGGGGTAGCTCTCAACAATTTCTCTGTCCAACTGTGTTAATTGATCTTTCATGTTTCACCTCAATACTGTCCGTACTCACGGACAAAATTCAATACAGCTTTCAGCTTATCCGGGTCAGCATCATGAAAATCCAGGGCGGATTTATTCAGCCCAAAGTAAAATCGGCCGTTTTTCATACCGATATCCATGAGCTCGCGGGCTTTGTCAATGCACTCCTCGGTGGAGTAATCTGAAAAATAGTTCAGCGGATAGGAGCAGCTCAGCATATGGTCCTGGCCAAGAGTGGCAGTCGCCTGTTCAAAATCCTGGTATTCCACGGCAATGACGATTTTATCTTTGGGCAGTTCCTGATAAAAATCGAAGAACCGGCCGTCGCGGTAGTCGCCCTGGAAGTTGACATAAAGGGTAATGCCTTTGGCAGTCAGCATTTCGCACAGCTTTTTAAAGGTGGGCCAGTAAAAACGTTCAAACTGCTTCTGGTTGATCATCGGCGGAAGATGTGACCAGGTACAGGCCAGCGGGAAGCCGCTTTCATCCGCCATGCTGGTGGCTTCGACATAGCGGGCCATGACGTTTAGCAGCGCGTCGCAGGCGGCTTCAACATCGTCCTTTCTCCGCCGCAGGTCCATGGAAATCTGGGTAATGCCCCGCAGATGGTCGGCCAGAAGGTCGAAGGGAGCGTAGAACATGGTGCCATAGTAGAGCAGAGCGTCATTAGCTATGGTTTTCTCAAAAATCTGATCATAGAAGTGGTGGACCTGATTCTTTTCATAGAGCAGCGCCTTGGCAAAGGCCATGGTGCTGTAAGGGGCTTCGCGCCCCAGTTCGGTGTACATCCGGGGCAGCACGCGGGATGCGATGCAGTGGATGGGGTCTTCGATAAGCTCGGGGTATTCCTCCGGAAGCAGTGAGGTTACCTCTGGATGCTGCATATAGCCGTTGACACGGTTCTGAACCCATACTTTTGATCCTAACAGGGCGTTTTTCTGTGGCGGCAGGAAAACCACGCTCTGGGTCAGGTCGATGTCAAAGTCCTTCATGACCTGTTCATAACCTTTGATGAAGCCGTCGTAATCCCAAAAGGAACGAATACAGTCCTGCTTTGTGTATTCACAGATATAGGTGGGCTCAAAGTCCATCATAATGGGAACATAGTCCATTTTTTCGCCGCGAACACCGCGCATAAAGTTATCCAGCTTTGCCTGAACATTTTCCATTTTATTTTGTTCTCCCTTATTTTTTACAGATTTAAACAAAATGTGCACATATTTTGAATACGTTCAATATACACCTTTTTTTAAAATTTGTCAACGTTCAAAATTCGTTCCTTTATTTTTTTTATGGTGGATGCTATAATAAAATAAAAAACGTGGAGGAGCCATGGCAAACTATAAAAATGGTCTCGAGACAAAGGAGAGCCTTTACCAGAGCGCCAAAAAGATTTTTTACCAGAAGGGCTATGATAAGACAACAGTCAAGGACATCATCACCGATGCCCGGACAAAGCAGGGGCTTTTGAACTACTATTTTGGGGCGAAAGAGAACCTGGCAGTTCAGATTTATAAAGACTTTTGCAACGATGTTGTTTTCTGTGTGGATGAGCGGAAGGCTGAGCTGGGCAGTATGCCCCGGGGACTGCTGTTCGATATGATCGGCTATCGGGCATATTTTAAGGCGTTGTTTACAGATGCTTCTGTCACACGGTTTTATGCGGAGGTTTCAAAACTGCCGCTGTTTGCAAGAAGCATGCTGGATCTGCGGGACTATTTCTTTAATCTGGAGCTTGAGGGTGAGGCATACATGGGTATTAACCCCAGGCTGAAGGAACGCAGGTATTTTGAGTATCTGAAATCACTGACGGTTGGAATGGAAATTCAGGTTTTCAGGGATGTGCTTGAAAAGCAGATTGATCTGGAGCTCCAGGATGCTGTCGACTGGTTCTTCTTTGACTACTATAGTTTTCTTTTCACTGATGGGGATTACATCCATGAAAATATCGAAAAGTCGAGGAAGGTTGTCAGCCGTTTTACCTTTGAGATCAGCCCGGTATTTGAAATCAGTTTATCGGTGCGGCCAGACGCGAAGCTTTAGTAAGGGCTGGATGATAAAGTTAGGTGAGTCAAAGTATACCTATAAGGGGTATAGGTATAAGGAGCACTGATGGTTTTCAAATAAATGCAACAGAGGTATTGACAAAACAGGCTTACAAGCATATAATAAATGTAAATTCGGCATTGTTATTATTGTCCTGTGGTTGTCCATCGGCCTCACGATGGTTTGAGCACAATTGGGTGAAAATCCCAAACGGTCCCGCCGCTGTAAGACGAAAGTCAAGTCAGATTGCTGACCATAGGATTTTAAGCTGCATTTGGTTACGAGAGATAACTGAATGTAAGGACGAGGCTGTGTGTATCTTTGGCACACCCATTTCGTACTTTCATCGCTTATCTTTTTTGATGAGCGATTTTTTTATGGGAAAGTACATTGGGAACAAGTTTGAGGAGGTAGAAAATGACAAAGAGACAAAAACAAGTTGTGACCATGCTTGGTGCATGGGCGTTGGTCTTCGGCATTGTGCCCGCGGCAAACGCAATGCACATCATGGAAGGTTATTTACCAGTTGGCTACTGTATTATGTGGGGTGTTTTATGTATACCTTTTCTTGCAGCTGGCTTTTTCTCCATTAAAAAGACTCTGACAGGCAACAGAAGGGCGATCACCTTACTTGCGATGGCGGGCGCATTTATCTTCGTGATCTCATCTCTAAAGATTCCATCCGTTACGGGCAGCTGCTCGCACATGACAGGTACAGGCCTGGGTGCCATTTTATTCGGACCCAGCGCAGTCAGTATTCTGGGTATTATTGTATTATTATTCCAGGCAATCCTTCTGGCTCATGGTGGTCTCACGACCCTCGGTGCCAACACCTTTTCCATGGCCATCGCAGGTCCATTTGTATCCTTTGGGATCTACAAGCTGTGCCAGAAAATGAAGGTAAACCGCAAAATCGGCGTGTTTCTGGCAGCTTGCATCGGCGACTTGTTTACCTACTGTGTCACCAGTATTCAGCTGGCCTTTGCCTATCCTTCAGAAACAGGCGGCGTGGCAGCTTCTGCTGTTAAGTTCCTGGGTGTGTTTGCCCCTACACAGCTGCCGCTGGCCATCATCGAAGGGATTTTAACGGTTATTATTGTCATTGTTCTGGAAACCTATGCGAGCCCAGAGTTAAAATCAATTGGATTTTTAGCAGCGGAGGAAGCGTAAGATGAGCAAAAATAAAAAACTAGTTATTGTTCTGCTGGTAATCGTCGCACTTTTGGTGGTCGTTCCGCTTTTTGCCCTTCAGGGCGCAGAGTTTGGCGGTTCCGATGATGCGGGAAGCACTATGATCGAAGAAATTCAGGGCGGCGAATATGAGCCTTGGTTTACACCAGTGCTCGAAACACTGATCAACGGTGAACTGCCGGGTGAGGTTGAATCACTGATCTTCTGTCTCCAGACCGGTATCGGCGTTGGCATTCTGGCCTTTTTCATGGGCCGTCTGGTAGAGCGCAAAAAGCTCGGCAAAGAAGATTCAGAGCTGTAATCGCATTTCCGGGGGTAGGGCAACCTGCCCTCTTTTTATGATTAAGAGTAAAAAATTCCTTAGAGTAAAGGAGCTTGTTCGTGAAGGTATTTTTAGTAGCACTTGCAGTTCTGTGTGTATGTGGCCTGGTATATTGGCTGCGCCACCGGGAGTGCGCCCACAGACACGGCGGACATCATAGCCATTCCCACGGTGGGGCGGTTTTTTCCATTGATGTGCTCGCCTACAATTCAAAGATCAACGGCTGGAATCCCGGCTTTAAGGTAGGGTTTTCCCTGCTGCTTCTGCTCATCTGTGTCATTGCCAATAACCTTTATGTATCGGTTCTGGTTATTTTGATCACGGCCTATGTTACAGTGGTCATGGGCGGTGTGCATTTTAGAGATTACCTGAGCTTTCTGAGAGTGCCGGTGGCGTTTCTTATACTTGGGAGTATTGCTATCCTTTTTAATTTTTCAAGTGAGCCTCTTGGCCTCTGGTTCCTTAACTGCCATTTCTTTTATGTTTATATTTCCCACGACAGCCTCATGACAACGCTGTATTTATGGGGAAAGGCTTTTGGCGCAGTCAGCGCCATGTATATGATGTCTCTGTCCACCCCATCTACCGAGGTCTTTGGGGTTTTACGCCGCGTGCATGTCCCCAAGCTTGTTATTGAGCTGATGAACATGATCTATCGGTATATTTTTATTCTGATGGATACCCAGGTCAAAATGAAAAATTCGGCGGAGTCGCGGCTGGGTTACTGCGACTTTAAGACTGCGGTTTATTCCTTTGGTCACTCCATGAGTAATCTTTTTGTGGTTTCCATGAAGCGTGCCAGCCAGTATTATGACGCCATGGAGGCCCGGTGCTATGATGGCGATCTGCTGTTTTTAGAGGCTGAGAAGCCCCTTCGCAGAGAACAGTTAATGGCGGCGGCGCTGGTTGTGCTGCTGTTGGCAGCTGTTTGGATTTTAAAATTCTAGGAGAAGGCAACATGAAAGAAACAATCATTGAAATAAAAAATCTAAAGTACGCATACACTGGGGATAAGCCGGCCCTTCGGGGCATTGATGTGACCATCGGAAAGGGCGAGCGTATTGCGGTTATCGGCTCTAACGGGGCAGGAAAGTCGACTTTTTTCCTGAACCTTAATGGTGTGCTCACACCGGACAGCGGTGAAATTTACTTTAAAGGTCAGAAGCTCACCCGGGATAAGAAGGATCTGAATACGCTGCGGAAGTCCATCGGGATCGTTTTTCAGGATGCGGACAATCAGATCATTGCCTCGACGGTCATGGGGGAGGTCTCCTTTGGTCCTATGAATCTCAAGCTTCCCAGGGAAGAGGTGGTCCGCCGGGTTGATGAAGCTCTGGAATATATGAATATTACGGATTTTAAGGACCGACCGCCCCATTATCTGAGCGGTGGAGAAAAAAAGCGGATCACCATTGCCGACATCATTGCCATGCACTCCGAGGTCATTGTCTTTGATGAGCCCACCGCGGCCCTGGACCCGCTGAATGCGGAAATGCTGGAGGAGGTGCTTGAGAAGCTGGCTGCTCAGGAAAAAACCATGCTGATCTCCACCCACGATGTCGATTTTGCCTATCGCTGGGCAGAGCGCGCCCTGGTATTCTGTGACGGGCAGATTATCGCTGACGCCCCACCGGTCGAAATTTTCAGCGATGCGGAAATCCTGAAACGGGCCAACCTGAAAAAGCCCATGATGCTGGAGGTTTACGACGCCATGGTGGCAAAAGGGATGCTCCCGGATGACCAGGCCTATCCGAAGGATGTGGCGGCGTTTAAACACCTGCTGGAGGCCTAAAGGGCAGCAGCCAAAGCAGAAAATGTACAGAAGAACCAGCCCTGAATGTGCTGGTTCTTTTTTGTCATCAATTTAGCCTGTCGTGGTTGTTTTTTATGAGTATGCTATGTTATACTAAAAAAGATTACAATACCAGTGAGGCGGAAATGATTGAACAATTAATTACTGCTTTTGTAGAGCTTGACGAGGAGCTCGTCAATAAATTGACTAAACGGGCGCTGCGGAGCGGCATAAAGCCCTATGAAATTATCGAGGCGGTCAATTTTGCGCTTGGCGAAATCGGGAAGGGATTTGAGACAGGGGAGGCAACGCTTTCAGACCTGATGATGTCTGGCATTCTCTATGAGCAGATCATCAACTCAAAAGAGATGCATCTTTATGACCAGATTGAGCGGACCAACAGCTCTGGCCTGATTCTCTTGGGGACCATAGAGTCGGACATTCATGATATCGGAAAGTCGATTTTTAAAAGTGGGGCGATTATTTCAGGCTTCAAGATCATTGACCTGGGAGTAGATGTCTCCTCCGATATTTTTATAAAGAATATCATCAAGTATCAGCCAGATATTTTGGGAATCAGCGTTGTCCTGACCAGCGCCGTGGACTACATTAAGCGGACCATTGACGTTATAAGAGGCGAAGGGCTGAGGCAGAATTTGAAGATTATTCTCGGGGGCAGTTTCATTGATGATGAGATTGTCCGATGCTGCGGGGCAGATGGTTATGCAAATAATATTTTGGATGGTGTAAAGCTGTGTCAACGATGGATGGAAGAAAGAGCCAATCGGTAAAGTATCAGCAGATTGCTGACGATATCCGCTTAAAAATACTGGGTGGGATCTATGCCCGGAATGAGATGCTCCCATCAGAAAAAAAGCTGGGTGAGAAGTATGGTGCGAGCCGGCTGACCATCAGAAACACGCTTAATCTGTTGGAGAATGAGGGCTATATCTATACGAAGGCGGGAAAGGGCTCCTTTGTCAAGGGTGTGTCCACTGATCTGTACCGGATTGATATGGACATTAACAGCATTCTCAACGGCGGGTATGACCGGGTGGAGCTGATTAAGGCTAAAATGATCAAGCCTGATATCGACCTGGTTTATGAGCTCAAGGTTTCAAGGGAGAGTAAGATTGTTTTTATGGACTGGCATATTTTTAGGGATGAGTTAATTATTGGGTATGACAGGCGCTTTATCCCTTATTTCAGAGGCCTTCCCATTGATGAGAAGGATTTGACCTACACGGGCCTGAAGGATATGATCAAGGGCTCTCAGACGGATTTCAGAGAGGAGATTGTCATTAACGGCATTATTCCTGAGGCGTGGCTGAAGGAAAAAATGGATATTGACAGTAAAAATACAGACTCGGTACTCTTAGTGGAGCGAAAAATCTATGATGACCGGGGAACCCCCACTGGTCTGGACCGTTTGTATTTAAATGCGGATGAGAGCTGTATCAAAGGAGTTTTTAGTGTATGAGTAATGAACAACTGTTTACAACCTATCAGGTTGTCTACGAGGATTTAAAGGATAAAATTCTGGATAAAACGTTTCAGCCCGGGGAAAAGCTGCCCTCCTTCAGTGAACTGTGTGAGCTCTATAATGTGAGTAATATAACAGTCCGCAAAAGTATTGAACTGCTGCGTCAAAACGGCTATGTCCACTCTAGGCCGAGAGTCGGTAATTTTGTAAATGAAATCAAAAATGAGGTATACGCCCTGCGTTATAACCAGAGAACCTCTATGAAGCATGAGCCAAAAGATGTAAAAGTCCTCTCGGTCGATTCGGTCGATCTCGAGGAGATGAAGCAGTACACTAAGGTACGGCCAAACCGTCGTGCAAAGTGTATTAAAATCGCCCGTATACACTGTTTTGGACAGCTGCCTGTTATGTATGAGCTGATTTTCATCCTGCACAATCCACGTCTCAATATCCATTCATTTAATGAGGAGCGCTGGATCAATGACGGTATCGGCGTTATTAACAATTATGACATCAATAAAAAATTTTATTTGTCTGTCGATAACCACTGCAAGACGGTAAAGGATAAGCTCTATCTGGAGGAGGAGGACAGTATGTTCCGAATCCTTATTGAGTATTACACTAAGCAGAACCGGTTTGCTGGTATCTCTGTAAGCTTTGCCAGCTGTGACGATATCGATTTTCGGATTTCGTAAAAATTTGTAAATTTTCTTGACAACGCATACAAAAGATGTTAATCTTATTTCAGAAATTACTATTAGTGTAATTCAATTGAGTATAACATGTTATATATATTTGAATAAAAAGGAGATGGTTTTCTAAAAGGATTATTTTTTTATAGCAATTGAGTATAACATGATATTTATAATATCTTGACAAATTAAGTTGATTGATGATTAAAATTTAGGGGAGAATCATGAAATTAAATTATTCAATTGGAACAGACGAAGAGGTGCAGCGTATTCACGAGACAAGTCTGAAGATCTTATCTGAGGTGGGCGTGTCCTTTCGGTGTGAAGCGGCATTTGATATTTTCAGAAAACACGGGGCCAGGGTTGAGAACGGAATTGTCCATATGGATGAAAAGCTTGTTGAGAGGGCACTGTCCACTTTGCCAAAGACCTATGACTGGTATGACCGGCTGGGGAACAAGATTACCATCGGCAATAAGATTACGCATAATGCGCCGTCCTATGGACCGATGTATGTCTGCCAGAATGGGAAGTACGAGCTGTCGAACCATAAACATCTGGTCAATTTTCACAAGCTGCATGAGACAAGTAAGGTCATTGATATCTCAAACCCGAATGTCATTGACGTGTCCTATGTTCATGGAGAGGCAAGGGAAAAGTACCGTTTGGGCATTGCCCTGAAATACTGCCAGAAGCCTCTGATGGGTCTGGTGGAAGGCAAAGCTGTCGCGACAGAGAGCCTTGAGACAATGTGCCGTTTTTATGGACTGGAGGATGTCAGAAGACAGATCATCGCAACCGGGCTTATCGACACGATGGGGCCGATGCAGATGTCCACAGCAATGTCTGAGGCTCTGATCACATACGCCGAGCTGGGGCAGGCGGTAATTATCTGCGCGGGGCAGACCTTTGGCGTTACCACGCCGCAGTCCATGGCCGGTGTCTATGCTCTGGGCAATGCGATGATTCTGGCAGCTATGGTTTTAGCGCAGCTTGCTCATCCTGGCACGCCGGTTGTCTACTGCGGGAAGTTTGACTCGTCGGATATGCGGCTGCGTTCGGCAGCGGCCTATGGGGGAATAGAGGCCATGCTTGCTTGCGCCACCTCCAGAAGAATGGCTGACTTTTACGGTGTGCCGCTGCACAGCGGCACGAGCAATACGGATTCTAAGCTTATGGATTACCAGGCAGGGGCTGAGTCATTTATGAATCTTTTGACCGCTTATCTGCTGAAGGTTGAATGCCAGGTACATGCCTGCGGATTGCTGGACTCTATGAACTCCATCGGCTATGAGAAGTTTATTCTGGACGAAGAAAAAATAGAATCTTTGAAGCATCTGATAAAGGGGTATGAGATTGATGACTCGACGATTATGTTTGATTCGATTTTAAGGACAGGGCCGACGGGACAGCATTTTGAAAGAACTCAGAAGTCCTACCGGAGAGATTTTATTATGCCAAAGCTTTCGATCCGTGACAACCACAACAGCTGGATGCAGGCAGGTTGTCCATCTGCTGAGTCGCTGGCCACAAAGGAATGGCTGCGGCGGCTGGAGGAATACACAATGCCTGAGATGTCCGGGGAGCAGGCAAAAATTCTTGACACGCTCATCCCCGAAGAATACCGTTAATACTGGACTTACCGGGCGGCCGGATGACCCTGGCCGCCTGATAAGCACCGGTTTGTTAAATTAAAAAGGAGTAAAAAATGAAAAATTCTAAGTTAAAAAGCATCCTTCAGTTTATTGTACTCTGTGCAGGGGGAAATGCAATTTTTTATGTTATTTTTATGCGAAGCAGCTTCTATGAAGCCTTTCTGGAAGCCTTCACAATGACAAATGAGCAGTTTGGCGTTTTATTCAGCTGCTATGCCTGGGTAGCAGTCGCAACCTATTTTCTGGGAGGGATTGTGGCCGATAAGGTCTCCACAAAGGTGCTGATGGTCATATCTTTTGCGGGAACCGGCTTGCTCAATATCTGGTTTGGCACCTTTCCGAAATACGAGACGGCGTTGTTAATCTATGCGCTGATGGGCGTCACAACAACTTTGACCTTCTGGGCTGCACTGTTGAAGGCAACAAGACAGTTTGGACAGAGTGTAGGAAGTGAGAGTAAGGCCTTTGGCGGGCTGGAAGCCGGTAAAGCGATTTTTGAAGTCATATTCGGGACATTGGCGGTGTTTCTGTTTACAAAATTTGCCGTTATGTCGGCGGGACTCCGCTTTGTCATCTTTATGTACGGTGGCATTCTCATTCTTCTGGCGATCATCTCTCTGTTTGTTTTTGATAACGGTACGGGTGACGAAGCTGTCATTAGTGAGGAAAGCCCCTTTAAGCTGCTTCTCCAATGTTTGAAAAATGTGGATATCTGGATTTGTGCTCTGATGGGAGCCGGAGCCTATGCAATCGGGAGTACCCTGGGTTCATATTGCGGTGACATTGTCGGCTCAAACTATGGCGCCACTGTCGCTGTTATGGGGTATGTTGGGGTTATGACCGCTTATTTCAAACCCTTTGGCGGATTGGGCGCCGGCTGGTTTGGCGATAAATTTGGACCGAGTGCGGTTCTGTTAATCCTGAGTATTGTTCTGACAGGCTTTGCCGTTGTTTTCGCCTTCCTGCCAACAGGTCCGGAATATATCTGGCTGTTCTTAGTCCTTTTCGCAGTCGAAATTGTGTGTACTGGCGCTTTTAGAAGCCAGAAATACGCAACTATCAAGGAGGCGCGGGTGCCCATGTCTTTATCTGGGACAGCTTTTGGTTTTATGGCCACTATTATTTACGCGTCAGACGCTTTCCTGCCACCAGTGATCGGCCGTTTCCTGGATACCTATGACTCCGTTACTGCTTATCGCTACACCATGCTGATTCTGGCAGGATTTGGACTGTTGTCTGTTGTATTGTGTCTGATTTTCAGATATCGCAATAAAAACAATATTAAAGAGATTTTAGTTGAGGAGAAAGAAGCCAAAAGTCTTCGCAAAGAGGCCAAACAAAAAAGCGCCCGGGCCTGAATCCATGTGTTAGAAAAAAACAGTGGATTTTAATTAAAGGGAGTTAATCATGAAAAGGCAAAGGATCAGAAGTGTTTTGCAGTTTATAGTATTGTGCTCCGGCGGAAACGCGATCTATTATGTGGTTTACATGCGGAGCAGTTATTACAATGCTTTTCTAGAAGCTTTCACGATGACGAATGAGCAGTTCGGTGTTTTATTCAGCTGTTATGCATGGGTAGCAACTTTGACATACTTTCTGGGTGGCATTGTGGCTGATAAATTTTCACCGCGAAAACTTCTGACAATTTCTTTTCTGGGAACAGGTCTGCTGAACCTCTGGTTTGGCACCTTTCCACCCTACAATGTGGCAATTGTGATCTATGCGTTGCTGGGGATCACTACAACACTCACCTTTTGGGCCGCTTTAATTAAAGCGACAAGACAGTTTGGACGAAATGTAGGCAGTGAAAGCAAAGCGTATGGAGGACGTGAGGCAGGGGCTTCGTTTTTTGAGGTGCTTGTCGGAACCTTTGCGGCTTGGATGTTTACACACTTTGTATCGCTATCTATGGGGCTGCGCTTTGTTATATTTTTATATGGCGGTATCCTCATATTTCTGGCTGCGGCGTCTTGGTTTGTCTTTACAGACGACCTGGAAAACGATGAGAGTATTAATGATGAGAAGCCCTGGAAAATCATATTGCAGTGCCTGAAAAATGCCGATATCTGGCTCATTGCCATCATCGCTCTTGGAGGCTATACAATCGGAAGCACTATTGGGTCTTACGGCAGCTCCATTGCCCATCTGAATTTTGGGGCTTCTGTATCATCTATGGCTTTTATCGGCATGCTGACTGCCTATTTTAAGCCGGTTGGGGCTCTGGCCTCTGGTTTCTTTGGTGACCGGTTGGGCGCCAGCAAATCAATGTTGTGGCTGGTCATTCTGCTGATTATCTGCGCACTGGCGATCGGCTATATACCAAACAGCAGGGCAAGCCTGTATCTGTTTATCATTGTATTTATTATTGAGATCATACTGACGGGCGCGGTCAGAGGTCAGCTCTACGCGCCGCTGAACGAAGCGGATATTCCGATGAAGTTTTCGGGGACCGCCATCGGTCTTATCTCCACAGTCGCTTATGCGTCCGATGCTTTTTTACCGCCAGTGATTGGCAAGCTGTTAGACACTTATCCTTCAGGCATGGCTTACCGGTATGTAATGCTGATGCAGGCAGGCTTTGGCATTATGGCGGTTGCCGCGCTGATAATATTTATGAAGCGTAACAGGGGACGTATACGGCTGTTGGCAGAGGAAGAACAGAAAAAGAGAAAGAACAATTAACTTAACAACGAGGAGACAAGAGAATGAAGTTAAACTATTCAATAGGAACAGACCAGGAAATTGAGAGAATTCACGAGGAGAGCCTGAAAATTTTATCGGAGGTCGGCGTGGTTTTCACTGCGAGGAGGCCATTGATATTTTCAGGAATTATGGCGCGAAGGTCGAGAATGATATTGTCTACATCGACAAAAAAATGGTCGATGAAGCCCTTGCGTCAGTACCGCGTACCTTTGACTGGTATGGGCGTGACGGTGATAAGATCACTGTGGGTGATGGAAAAACAAAAAATGTTCCAGCCTATGGGCCCATTTATGTCTTAAAGGAAGGCAGATATGAAAAGGCAAGCCATGAGCATCTGGTAAATTTTCACAAACTCCATGAAACCAGTAAAATAATGGATGTGTCAAATCCAAATGTCATTGACGTATCTTACATTCCGCCAGATATCAGGGAAAAATACCGTCTTGGAGTAGCTCTTGAGTACTGTACCAAACCGATGATGGGACTGGTTGAGGGAAAAGAGGTAGCAGAAGAAAGTCTTGAAATGATGCGCCGTTTTTATGGTGTGGAACACCTGAGTGATAAGATCATCGCTGCCGGTTTAATTGACACAATGGGACCGATGCGTCTCTCAACTTCGATGGCGGAGGCTCTGATCACCTACTCGCGCAGCGGGCAGGCGCTGATTATCTGCAGCGGACAGACCCTCGGTATTACTGCACCGCAGTCGATGGCGGGCACCTTCATCTTAGGTAATGCCATGATCCTGGCATCCATTGTGCTGTCACAGATTGTGCGGCCGGGGACACCGGTAGTCTATTGCGGAAAGTTTGATTCCGCCGACATGCGTCTGTCCTCCGGGGCGGCCTACGGAGGTATTGAAAGCCTTTGGAGCGCGGCGACCTCGGCTCGGATGGCCCGTTATTATCATGTACCTTTACACACCGGCGCAGGCAATACAGACTCCAAACTCATGGACTACCAGGCCGGTGCAGAGACCTTTATGAACCTGTTTTCAGCCTACGCACTGGATACGGATTGCCTTGTGCACGCCTGCGGTACGCTGGACTCCTTTAATTCCATTGGCTATGAAAAATATATCTTAGACGAAGAAAAGATTGAATCACTGGAGCATCTGAAGCAGGGGTACGAGGTTAATGAAAAAACTGTGATGTTTGACTCCATCAAAAAGACCGGCCCCTCCGGACAGCATTTTGAGCGGACACAAAAATCTTACCGTACGGACTTTATCATGCCGAAGCTTTCGATTCGGGATAATCATAACAGCTGGATACAGGCCGGCTGTCCGTCGTCGGAATCGCTGGCGACGGAGGTTTGGAAGAAACGTCTGGATGAGTATGTTAAGCCTGACTTTAACAAGGAGCAGAGAAGTATTCTGGAGGACCTGCTGCCTGAAAAATACCGTTAAGAATCAACAAAGCAATCCTGCGCCGTGACGATGGTCACGGCGCTTCTTTTTTGCCTTTGTTATAATTTTCACAAAAGCGTTAGGAGGATAACAGATGTTTTTTGAAGAGTTTATGAGTGTGCAGAAAGCAGCCGCGGCCAAAACCGGGCTGCTGAAAAAGAACCCCCTTGGCTATTTTGTGGCAGCCATGCTGGCTGGTGCCTTCATTGGATTTGGTGTTTTATTAATTTTTACCATTGGCGGCCTGCTGACCGGGGAACCTTATGTTAAGATTGTCATGGGGGCAGCCTTTGGCGTTGCCCTGAGCCTGGTGGTCATCGCGGGGGCAGAGCTTTTTACAGGAAACAATATGGTCATGACAGCAGGACTTATGTCGAAATCCGTTACCATGGCGGATACCTTAAAGCTGTGGGGCGTCTGCTGGCTTGGCAATCTGGCAGGGTCTGTGCTCCTGGCCCTTGTTTTCTGGGGAGCAGGCTTTGCGACCGGCCCAGTCGGTGAGTTTATTGCAGCGTCGTCAGCGATTAAGATGAACCTTCCTCTGGTACCCCTGTTTCTGAGAGGGGTTCTGTGTAATGTGCTGGTCTGCCTGGCAGTGTGGTGCGGCTTTAAATGCAAATCGGAAAGTGGGAAGCTTATCATGATTTTCTGGTGCCTTTTTGCTTTTATCACAACAGGATTTGAGCACAGCATTGCAAATATGACCCTGCTGACAATCTCCCTGCTTGCGCCCATGGAAGCGGCTGTCACTATTGGCGGCTACGCATACAATCTCATTGTCGTAACCTTGGGCAACATGGTTGGCGGCATTCTCTTTGTGGCGATTCCGTACTATTTTATTTCAAAAAAGAAGGAAACAGTATAGTATAGGGTTTATCTCCCTCGTTCTAAAAACACCTGAGCATTATGCTCAGGTGTTTTTGTTGTTATTGGAGAAAGGTGTTTTTTGTAAGCTCAATAAAAAGCTTAAGCAGCGGGTCTTTTTTCTTTCCCTTATAATACACGCCATAGGAAACCTCGTTGGACGGGTCGTATGGAATGTAGGCCAGCTCAGGGTCACGGCTTGGCATGAGGTCGGGCAAAAGGGAGAAGCCTAGTCCGGCCTTTACGAGGGTATAGGCCTCATCAATATTTTCAGAAAAATAGGAATTGGCCGGTGAAAAATTGGATGCCTCCTTTTGTTGAAAGGCCGAAATATCAGAGAATACTGGCACTGGCGGTTGGCAGAGCACAATGCTGAGATCTTTAAGCTCAGCCGGGGTAACAGACGGCTGCCCGGCAAGGGGGTGGTCCTTTTGCAGGACACAGGCGATGGGCGCTTTGGTCAGCTCGACATAATTGAGACGGAGCTTATCTGTTTTTTCGTTTTTAAATTCAAACATGACGTCAATGGTTTCATCGGTCAGGAGATTGGCAAGGGCGTGGAAAGGAACCATTTTGATAATGGGGTGCAGCAGTGGAACCTGCCGCTTCATTTCCTTAATAATATCCGGAAGAAAGGAAAGCTCCATTTTGCTGTGGAGTCCCATGGCAAAAAAGGAGAGCTTGTCTGTGCTATCATCGTGAAGCCGCATTTTTGATATTTTCATGAGGGACAGGATGTTTTTGGCGTCGGCAAAAAAACTCAGTCCGGCCTGTGTCAGGGATACGGAGCGCGTGGTGCGGTGAAAGAGCTTTACGTTCAGCTCTGCCTCGAGGGTATGGATCTGGTGGGTGACTGAGGGCTGTGTGATGTGCAGCGCTTCCGCTGCCCGTGCGAAGTTCAGGTTCTCTGCGACCTGCATAAAGCATTCGAGCTGTGTGCTGTTCATAAGGGCCTCCTTGATTTATTGATAAAAATTTTATTTATTAATTAATTGACACTCTTAATTAATAATAACATTTTTTGAATTCACTTTCAACAAAATTTGTAGTTTAATATTATCTATAACAGGCAAAAACAACAAACCTTGAAAGGAAGATAAAAATGGTAAAAACACTTTTAGGGCAGGTGAAGCAGTATAAAAAGGCTTCGCTGCTGACACCCTTATTTACAGCCCTGGAGGTTGTGATGGAGGTTTTGATCCCTTTGGTCATATCACTCATCATCGACCGGGGTATTGAGGCTGGAAACATACAGCAGATTTATTTTTACGGAGGGATCATGGTGATCATGGCCATGGCAAGCCTGATCTTTGGTATTCTGGCGGGCAAATACGCGGCCAGCGCGTCTTCAGGCCTGGCCTGCAACCTGAGGGAGGGAATGTATGAAAATATCCAGCGCTTCTCCTTCTCAAACATCGACAAGTACAGCACGGCCGGGCTGGTCACGCGGCTTACAACAGACGTTACCAATGTGCAGAACGCCTTTCAAATGATCCTTCGCATGTGTACCCGCGCGCCGCTGATGCTCATCAGCGCCATGGTCATGTGCTTTTTCATTAATACCCGGCTGAGCCTGGTCTTTGTGGCAGCTATTGTGGTTCTCGGCCTGGCTCTGGCATTGATTATTTTAAAGACCATTAAAATTTTTGACCAGGTTTTTAAAAAATATGACGCCTTAAACGAGAGCGTCCAGGAAAATGTATCTGCCATACGGGTGGTCAAAGCCTATGTCCGGGAGGACTATGAAAATACACGCTTTACCAGGGCAGCCACTAACCTGTATCGGCTTTTTGTTAAAGCAGAGGGCATCCTTGCCTTTAATAACCCAGTAATGATGTTTGTTATTTATGGCTGCATCCTTGGGATTTCCTGGCTTGGCGCTCAGATGATTGTTGTCGGCAGTCTGACAACCGGCGAGCTGACCGCTATGTTCAGCTATATCATGAATATTATGATGTCTCTGATGATGCTGTCCATGATCTTTGTGATGGTGACCATGAGCCTTGCCAGCTGCCGCCGTATTACCGAGGTGCTGGAGGAACAGGCCGATATCAAAGATTCGGCGCGCCCAGTAACAGCCGTGGAAAATGGCAGCATTGATTTTGAACAGGTCTGTTTTGCCTATAAAAAGGGAAGCGGTAAGGAAACACTCTCAGATATCGACCTTCACATCCGCGCCGGTGAGACCATTGGCATTATCGGGGGCACAGGCAGCGGCAAGTCGAGTCTGGTCAATCTCATCAGCCGGCTCTACGATGTGACGGATGGCAGGGTGCTGGTGGGTGGCAGGAATGTCCGGGATTATGACCTGGAGACTCTTAGAAATCAGGTGTCTGTGGTGCTTCAGAAGAATGTATTGTTTTCAGGGACAATTCTGGACAATCTGCGCTGGGGCAATGAGCAGGCGACGCTGGAGGAATGTAAGCACGCCTGCAGGCTGGCCTGCGCCGATACTTTTATTGAGCAGCTGCCCGACAAATATGACACGGTTATTGATCAGGGCGGCACCAATGTTTCCGGAGGACAGAAGCAGCGTATCTGCATTGCGAGGGCGCTTCTGAAAAAGCCGAAAATACTGATCCTGGACGACTCTACCAGTGCGGTGGATACCGCTACAGACGCCCGGATACGGAGCGCCTTTATCAGCGAAATTCCAGGCACGACCAAGCTGATTATCGCCCAGCGTATCTCCAGCGTCGAGGATGCTGACCGGGTTCTGGTGATGGACGCGGGGCGTGTCAACGCATTTGATACGCCTGACAATCTGCTGAAAACAAATGCCATCTATCAGGAAATTTACGCCTCTCAGCTAAACGGCGGCGGAGATTTTGATGAGGGCAGTATGGAAATGGAGGCGGTGAGCTAATGAACAAAATTAAAAAAGACGGTCTGAGCATAAAGGCGCTTGGCCGTATTCTGACAATGATTGTCGAGAATTACAAGGCAGCCACAGTGGTAGTGCTTTTATGTATTTTCGGATCGACTCTGATCACCGTTAAGGGAACCCTGTTTATGCAGACTCTGATTGACGATTATATTATCCCCCTGACCGGAGCTGCCAATCCCGATTTTGGCCCGCTGGCCACAGCGCTTGTCCGTCTGGCCTGTATGTACCTCATTGGTGTAGGGCTGGCCTTTGCCTATAACCGCATCATGATCAATGTGAGCCAGGGTACCCTTAAAAAGCTCAGAATCAAGCTTTTTACCCACATGGAGTCGCTGCCTATCAAGTATTTTGACACCCACGCTCACGGCGATATCATGTCGGTTTACACCAACGATGTCGATACTCTCCGCCAACTCATCAGCCAGAGTCTTCCACAGATTATCCAGTCGATTATCAGTATTGCCACCACCTTTGTGAGCATGCTGTTTCTGGATATTCCTCTGACACTGGTGACACTGGCCATGACCGTGGTTATGCTGGTCGCGACTTCAAAGCTCGGCGGAAAATCAGGCGCTTATTTTGCGGCCCAGCAGAAGGACCTGGGCAGTGTGAACGGCTATATCGAGGAGATGATGAGCGGTCAGAAGGTCGTCAAGGTTTTCAGCCATGAAGAAAAAAGCCTGGAAGGCTTCAGGGAGCGTAATAACCGTCTACGTGAGAGCGCCAACAGCGCCAATAAGTTTGCCAATATTCTCATGCCTGTCAACGCGAATCTCGGTAATATCAGCTATGTGCTGTGTGCCATTGTGGGTGCGGTGCTGGCCCTGAGTGGCAGTGTAAGCCTGACTCTGGGAACACTGGTGTCTTTTCTCACGTTGAACAAAAGCTTTACCCAGCCCATCACCCAGGTCAGCCAGCAGCTTAACAGCATTGTCATGGCTCTGGCAGGGGCTGACCGTATCTTCAACCTTCTGGAGGAAAAGCCCGAGTCTGATGCAGGCTATGTCCAGCTGGTCAATGCAGTGGAGCAGCCGGACGGCTCCCTTTGCGAGAGTACAGAGCGTACAGGCCTCTGGGCGTGGAAGCACCCACACAGGGCAGAAGGTACTGTTACCTACAAACGGCTGGAAGGGGAGGTTACCTTTAACGGCGTCGATTTTGGCTACGACGATATCCATATGGTACTGCATGACATAAGGCTTTTTGCCAAACCTGGGCAAAAGATTGCCTTTGTGGGCAGCACTGGTGCAGGAAAGACGACCATCACCAATCTGATCAACCGCTTCTACGATATACAGGACGGGAAAATACGCTATGACGGCATTAACATCAATAAGATTAAAAAGGCCGATTTACGGCGCTCACTGGGCATTGTTCTGCAGGATACGCATCTTTTTACAGGCACTGTCATGGACAATATCCGCTTTGGACGGCTGGATGCCACCGATGAGGACTGTATCGCTGCTGCGAAATTGGCCAATGCCGACGGTTTTATCAGCCGGCTGCCGGATGGCTACCAGACCATGCTCACTGGCGACGGCGGCAGCCTGAGCCAGGGACAAAGACAGCTTCTGTCCATAGCAAGAGCTGCGGTTGCCGACCCGCCGGTTCTCATTCTGGACGAGGCTACCAGCTCCATCGACACCCGTACCGAAGTCATGGTGCAGGAGGGAATGGACCGCCTGATGAAGGGCAGAACCACCTTTGTTATCGCTCACCGCCTCTCCACTGTCCGCAATGCAGACTGTATCATGGTGCTGGAAAACGGCCGCATTATTGAGCGAGGTACCCACGATGAGCTTATCGCCGAGGAGGGGAAGTATTATGAGCTCTATACTGGAAACTTTGCCGAGGAGGCAGCCTGAGTTCAGAGAAAAGCCTAATTGCTCCTAAAAGACGGAGAATAAACCGTTTAGACGGTTTTTCTGTCTGAATAGATTTATTTTGTCCGGATGGAGCAGACGAGAGACAAAGGGTTATGCTACACTTAATATGCTTATGAAAGGACTCCGAGATCATGGAGTCCTTCTTTAAAAAATCGTAGTTAGATAGAACTAACTAAAACAGGAGGAAATTTATATGAATAATAAGCTTCAGGCAAAGGACCTGATTAATGTGGGCATTTTCACCGCCATTCTTTTGGTTATCTGCATGGGTGTAGCTATGATTGGCTATATTCCCATTTTTGTACCGTTGCTCTCCGTGATCGTTCCCTTTGTGGGCGGGATACCCTTCATGCTGTTTTTGACAAGGGTTAGAAAGTTTGGGATGGTGCTTATCATGGCTGCCATCATCGGTATTATCATGTGTCTGATGGGCATGGGTATGTGGGCGTTGATTACCGCGCCGGTCAGCGGTCTGCTGGCAGAACTGGTACTAAAATCCGGTGATTACACCAGTTCCAGAAAGGGTGTTTTAAGCTACGGTGTATTTTCCATGTGGCTTATCGGCAATTACATTCCCATTGTAGTCAACCGGGGAAGCTATTTTGATATGCTGGTTTCTGGATATGGCCAGGAGTATGCCAACACGCTCATGGCCTACATTCCCGACTGGAGTCTTCTGCCGCTTCTGGCCGCCTGCTTTATCTCCGGTATTTTAGGGGCTCTGCTGGGCAAGGCAGTGCTTAAAAAGCACTTTATGAAAGCAGGGATTGTCTGATGGCAAAGGCGTGTACCAACGCGGATGTGTCTGGCGGTCTGTCGTTTGATCCAAGGACAAAAATGCTTCTGGTTGTCACTGTTTCCACGGTTGTCATCGGTGGGGGGAATGGTGGTGTCATGAATTTTGTCAAGCCGGCCCTCACACTGGTTCCCTTTATGCTGCTGCTGGCCTCAAAAAAGCGGGGGGCGGCTTTTGTGTATTTAGCAACTTACACGGCGGCTTTCTGTGGCGAACTGTTTTTGGTGCCTGTCACCACAGGTTTTTTGAATTTTATCATCGTTGCAACCTGCGGCCTGTTTGCCCGGTTTATGCCCGGGATCATGATGGGGTATTTCCTGGTAAATACCACCACGGTCAGCGCCTTTATGGCAGCTATGGCCCGGATGCGCGTTACCCCGAAATTATCCATCCCAATGTCGGTTATGTTTCGCTTTTTCCCAACAGTCCGGGAAGAGTACGGAGCCATCGGAGACGCTATGCGGATGCGGGGTATCCGCTTTGGCGGCGGCAAGGCAGGCGCCATGCTTGAATACCGTCTGGTGCCTCTTATGATGTCTTGTGTGAAGATTGGAGAGGAGCTTTCGGCAGCCGCTCTGACAAGGGGACTAGGCGCACCTGTGCCGCGGACAAATATTTGCCGGATTGGTTTCCGGCTGGCCGATATTCTGGCCATTGTTCTGTGCGTTGGCAGTCTGGCGGCATTTGTTTTGAATAAATTTGCGCTTCTGTGAGGTGAGTATGATTATATTTGAAGACGTATGTTTTTCTTACGGGCGGGACAAAAAAGAGGTTGATTTGGACAGTCTCAATCTTACCATCGCCGATGGTGAAATCATTTTATTGTGTGGTGAATCGGGATGCGGCAAAACAACCGTGACCCGGCTGATCAACGGCTTAATCCCGCATTACTACGAGGGTGTCCTGTCAGGCAGTGTCGTGGTTAACGGCCTGGATGTAAGGAGTGCGCCTTTGTACGAAACAGCAAAAATGGTCGGGTCTGTGTTCCAGAATCCCCGGTCGCAGTTTTTTAATGTGGATACCACTAGCGAGCTGGTCTTTGGCTGTGAAAATCTGGGCTTGCCAGAGGATGAGATATACAGACGGCTGAAAAACACCACCGAAGCCTTTGGGCTTAATTCGCTTTGTGGCAGGAATATTTTTAAGCTTTCAGGCGGCGAAAAGCAGAAGATTGCCTGCGGGTCTGTGGCGGCGCTGTACCCGGAGGTCATGGTTTTGGATGAGCCCTCATCCAATTTGGATACTGCTGCCATAAAGGAGTTGAGAAGAGTCATCCGCCGGTGGAAAGCGCAGGGAAAGACCATTGTGGTGGCAGAGCACCGATTGTATTATCTGGAGGGCCTGGCGGACAGGGTGGTCTGTATGAAAAAAGGCCGGATTGACAAGACCTACACCGGTCGGGAATTTTACAGGCTGCCGAACAGCAGACCGGAGGAGATGGGTCTGAGGGCACTTTCCATGTCTGGTCTTTCAGAAATAAAGGTGGCCGGACTCAGCGACGAGAAGACCATGCGGCTTGAGCGGTTTCAGTTTGCCTATCCCCATTGTCCGCCGGCGCTGTCCATCGGACAGGCCGATGTGCCAGAGCGTGGCGTTATCGGTATCATCGGCCATAACGGCGCGGGTAAGTCCACCTTTGCGCGGAGTCTTTGCGGCCTGCAGAAAAAAGATAAAGGGATTGTACGCTATAAAGGTACAGCGCTTAAATCTAAAAAACGGCTGTCGGCCTGCTATATGGTTATGCAGGATGTCAACCACCAGCTTTTTACTGAGAGCGTGCTGGACGAGGTGCTGCTCTCTATGAAGCAGGAGGCACCGGAACGGGCAGCTTCCATCCTGGAATCCCTCGACCTGCTGGTCTATAAGGAAAAGCACCCTATGGCGTTGTCGGGCGGACAGAAGCAGCGTGTCGCGGTGGCTTCAGCCATCGCCTCACAGCGGGAGATTATTGTTTTTGATGAACCGACCAGCGGGCTGGATCTTCGGCATATGCGTGAGGTATCCAGCAATATACGCGGCCTTTCAGAGCAGGGCAAAACAGTCTTTGTTGTCACCCATGACCCTGAGTTTATCCTGTCCTGCTGTACGCATATCCTTCATATCGACCAAGGCAGGCTGGTGGGAAATTACCCCCTTAGCGCAGCAGGGAGGGACAGGATGCTCTCTTTCTTTTTAAAAACCAGTGAGGACGGGGAAGGAGGCAGACACTATGCATTTTGACCGGGAAGCAATGGGCCCAAACGTTTCGCTGATCTGTAAAGATGAAAGCTGTACGGTTTACCAGGTAAATGAGGACAGCGGCGAAGGGGTGATGACTGCCTACGATGTATTCCCGGGGGTTTATCTCCTTTATAATGATTTTCATATGGAAAAATGCTTTTCAGAGTTCAAGACTGATGTAGACTTGTTCTGCATCGACCACTGCCGGGAGGGACGGATTGAGTGGGAGATCGTAAAAAATAAATTCATATACCTGGAAGCCGGAGATCTGCAGATGAATAACCGAAAGCATCACGTCTGTGATTTCAGCTTTCCCTTAAAGCACTATCATGGCATCACTGTTGGTTTTTATATGGAAAAAGCCATGAAGGTTCTGCCGCATGTCCTGGAGGGGGTTCCTGTTGACCTCGCAAAAATCCGAGAGAAATTCTGCGGGGATGAGCACCCCTTTGTCATGCGGGCAGGCGAAGGGGTGGAGCACATCTTTTCAGAGCTTTACACTGTCCCTGAGCATTTGAGGATGAGCTATTTTAAGATCAAGGTGTTTGAACTCCTTTTGTTTTTGGATGCGCTGGAGGTTGCCCAGAAGAGTGCCGAGCGCCCTTATTTTTACAAAACACAGGTCGAAAAAGTCAAAGCCATCGTCCGGCTTTTGACCGACAATTTGGAGCGGCATTACACGTTAAAAGAGCTCTCTGAACGCTTTGAGTTTCCGCTCACCTCTATGAAGCTTTGTTTCAAAGGTGTTTATGGAACCTCTATTTATGCCTATATGAAGGAATACCGGATGAACGCCGCTGCGCTTATGCTCCAGAAAACCAATGAAAATGTCGTTTCCATTGCCAACCGGGTAGGCTATGAAAACCCGAGTAAATTTGCAGCAGCTTTTCAATCCGTTATGGGCATGTGCCCGGCAGAGTATCGTAAATCCGTCGTCCGAATGGATCAGTATTGGCAGGAACGGAGCAGACAGGAAGCGCAATGATTGCGTATAATACGGATGGTTCTTAAAAAAGGACTGTCCGTTATTATTTTTAGGAGGCGAAAGCATGAAGAAAAAAGGAACCTTTCAGAGCATCTTCTCGTTTGCAGCTGAGTGCAGGACAAAGATGTTTTTGTCTGTGATATGCGCTGTGGTCAGTGTGCTGGGTGGGCTGGTGCCTTATCTCGGCGTCTATCAGATAATCCTGCTGTTTTTTAAGGGGACGCCCGAAGTACAGAGCATTCTGGCCTGGGCGGCGGTGTGTGTGACAGGGTACATTGTAAAGCTGGTGTTTTACGGCATTTCAACAACCTTTTCCCATATGTCGGCATATCAGATTTTAGAGAGTATCCGTCTGGCGCTGACCGATAAGCTGATGCGTGCGCCCCTCGGAACAGTTTTGTCCAAAACGGCTGGCGGTCTTAAAAGTATTTTTGTCGACAGGGTAAAAACCATTGAGCTTCCGCTGGGCCACCTGATTCCAGAGGGAATTTCAAATCTGCTGCTGCCGGTCTGTGTATTTATTTATATGATCAGCATTGACTGGCGCATTGCCTTGGCATCGCTGGCCTGTATTCCGCCCGGAGCACTGGTTTATGCCATTATGATGCGCAACTATAACAGCCAGTACGCCAGATTCATGGAATCCAGCCGCCATGTCAACAGTGTAATCGTGGAGTATGTCGAGGGGATACATGTCATCAAGGCCTTTAACCAGTCCTCGAGCTCATATGAGAAATTCACCAGGGCAGTGGGAGATTTCAAGGACTTTACCCTTGACTGGTTCCGCTCGATCTGGGGGTTGATGAATCTGGGAAACGCCATTCTGCCCAGTACCCTGCTTGGTATCCTGCCGGTGGGAATGCTTCTGTATATTTACGGTGCGCTCACACCTGCGGAGCTGACCCTGTGCATGATTCTCTCCATGAGTATTGTGGGTCCGGTGAGCTGGTTCACCACAGCGGTTAATGATTTTAAATCCATCCAGTATGCCATTAACGATGTCAATCAGCTGATGGAGCTTCCAGAGCTCCCGGAGGAAAAGGAGAACGTCTGTCTGGAGCACTACACGGTCGTGCTGGAGGACGTGAGCTTTGCCTACAATGACAGGGACGGCGATGTGCTCAGAAATATCAGCCTGCATCTGCCGCAGGGCAGCTTTACTGCGCTGGTCGGTCCTTCAGGCGGCGGGAAATCAACAGTTGCCCGGCTGATTGCCCGGTTCTGGGATGTGAGGGATGGAAGTATTTCCATCGGAGGTGTTGATATAAGAAAAATCCCACTGTCTCAGCTTGCAGATACAGTGAGCTTTGTCACCCAGGATAATTTTCTGTTTAACTGTTCATTGCTTGAAAACATCCGGCTTGGTAAACCGTCAGCTACCGACGAGGAAGTTTTTGAGGCGGCTAGGGCGGCCCAGTGCGAGCACTTTATCAGCCATCTGGAAAAGGGCTGGGATACAACCGCGGGAGAAGCCGGCGGAAAGCTTTCCGGTGGCGAACGCCAGCGCATCGCCATTGCCCGGGCGATTCTGAAGAATGCCCCGGTGGTTATCCTTGACGAGGCCACAGCCTTTACAGATCCAGAAAACGAGGCACAGCTGCAGCGTTCCATCGCAGCGCTGACGGAGGGAAAAACCTTGCTGGTCATTGCGCACCGGCTGTCAACCATCCAGAATGCTGACAGAATTGTCGTTTTGGAAAAGGGGCAGATTACAGCCGAGGGCACACAGCAGGAGCTCCTGGAATGCTGTGCACTGTACCGGGATATGTGGCAGGCCCATGTCGGTGCCAGATGTTGGGCAGCGGGAAAAGAGATGAAAGGAGAATTGACCGATGCTTAAAACCATCAGACACATTATAAAATGGACTGGCGGACGTAAAAACCGATTATACTGGGGGTTCCTCTGGTCCTTTTTACAGAGTATTTTTACAGCAATGCCTGTTATCGGCGCTGCCTACGGGCTGGAGCTTATGCTGGAGGATCAGCGTGGAGAAATTGTTCTGACACCTGTCTGGGCCCTTTGGTTTCTTATCTTTATGGTTGGGATGATCCTTGGGCGCTTTCTGTTTTCATATCTCAAGGCGACCTTTCAGGAGAGCATCGCCTATGAAAAAACCGCCGAGGAGCGCATCCGGATCGGTGATATTCTGAAAAGAGTTTCCCTTGGCTTTTTTGACCGCAATAATACAGGGGAGCTTGCCGGGGCAGTAACCACGGACCTGTCTGTTTTGGAGATGTACGCCATGAAGATGACCGATGTGGTGGTCGGCGGCTATATCAGCGCACTGGCCATTATTCTCTGCCTGGCTTTTTATTCCTGGCAGATCGCCCTGATTGCAGTTGCCGGCGTTTTAGGTTCGGCCTTCTTTCTGAGAATACTGAGCCGCAGAAGCCGGATAAATGCAGCCGTACATCAGGAGGCCCAGAATGATCTCATCGCAGCAACGCTGGAATACATAAGGGGCCTGGCAGTCGTAAAGGCCTATGGACAGGAAGGCGTTTCTGTCGAGGGGATGAAGCGGGCCTGCAGGGAGCACCGGCGCATCAATGTGAAGATCGAGCTGGACTACATTCCCTGCAACTGTCTTCATCAGTTTTGTTTGAAGCTTGCGTCGGTGGCAGTGGCGGCAGCGGCAGCTGTTTTTACCGCGGAGGGCGCCATGGCTGTGCCGGTCTTTTTAATGTTTGCGGTTTTCTCCTTTATGATTTTTACGCATGTCGAGCAGATTAACAATGCGGCCCATACCATGGAGCTGATTGAATCGACGTTTGAAAAGCTGGACAAAATTGAAAAGGCAAAATTTATTGATGAAAACGGAAAGGATAAAAAGCCGGATAACTTTAATATCACCTTTAATAATGTGAGCTTTGGTTATGACAGCCGGCCGGTTCTGGAAAATGTCAGCTTTGATATTCCCGAAAAAACAACCACAGCTATTGTAGGCCCCTCTGGAAGCGGTAAAACCACAATGTGCAGCCTGCTGGCCCGCTTTTACGATGTAAACAGCGGTGCCATTACCATCGGGAACATGGATATCCGGGAGTTGACCTGCGACAGTCTGCTCTCAAATATCAGTATGGTATTCCAGAACGTTTATCTTTTTCACGACACCATTTTAAATAATATCCGTTTTGGCAACCCCGATGCGGATATGGAGGAAGTCATAAGAGCCGCAAAGGAGGCACAGTGCCATGCGTTTATCACAGCCCTGCCCGATGGCTACAACACACTGGTGGGCGAGGGCGGTTCCTCACTGTCCGGCGGCGAAAAGCAGAGAATATCCATTGCCCGGGCTATTCTGAAGGATGCGCCGATCATAATACTGGATGAAGCCACTGCCAGTGTTGACCCGGAAAACGAGCACTTTATACAGGAGGCAATTTCCTCTTTGACAAATGGAAAGACCATCATCGTCATTGCCCACCGACTGGCAACCATCGAGCATGCCGACCAGATACTGGTTGTAGATAACGGACGGATCGCCCAGCGCGGAACCCATGCACAGCTTATTCTGGAAAAGGGAATCTACAGGCAGTTTGTCGATATTCGAGAAGCGGCTGAGGGCTGGAGGATTGCCTGAATAAAAGCCGCAGTCTTAAAGCTGGCTTAAGGGCAGGCGGCACTTCACATAACCATCACATTGCCGGTTTATACTATAATCAAGTTAAGAAATTAACTTACTAATCTCTAACGGGCTGTATGAGATTAAAACAAAAACTTTTTCATTTCTTTTCCTTTTTATAAAGACCCTTTCATGGAGTAATGGACATGAAGGGGTTTTTATTTTGTATTCAGTTCAGATACTTTTGCCATTTTGAGGAGACAAAGCTGATGAGCGCTTTCAGAATAAGGTTGCTCACAAGAATGATCAAAGAGACAAAAGCAGCGCATTCAAAGAGCCGCTGTCCCTCAAAGACAGGGATCATCAATGCCAGAGGCATATTGTCAACCGTGCTCAGGAACGAAATGGCAGAGATGGTGATCATACCATTGATAAAATAATAAGTGAACATCTCAAGCAGCGTACCGAAGGTGGAGGGCAGCAGCACATCCCGGATCATGCGGTGCTTTGGAATGTTCAGTGTCATGGCGATATCCTCAAAGTTCGGATTCAGCTTGAGCAGAGCGTTGTGCGCCATGAGATAGGGCGATGAAAAGAAATGGATGGTGTTGACAAGGACGAGGATCATGAGCGTCCCGTAAAGGATACTGCCGCTGAAACGCGTAACATATCCAAGGCCGAGGACAATACCAGGCACCGCAACGGTTACCAGTGAGATAAGATGCAGGCATCTTGAGGTAAAGGTCTGTTTTCCTCTGGAGGTAAAATAAGCCACAGTAAAGGCGATGGCAGTCCCGACAAGCGCTGTCAGGAGAGACATGACAATGGCATTAAAAAAGTATTCGCCAGCGCCGAGCTGAAGCGTCTGCAAAATGCTGTCAAAGGAAAGCGACAGGTCAACCGGATATTTTTTCACAACAGATAAAACAACAAAAGCGATGATCGGCAGGTTAAACAAAACCGCAGTCAGGATACAGAAGCCGGCAGCGCAGCGGTCGCGCACCGGAGAAGCCTTGATTTTAAGCCTGACACTGTTGCTGCCGCTTTGGCTGTCCTGGCTGAAAAAGTCGATGATAAAAGCCAGAATGGCCGGCAGAAGCAGGATAATCCCAACAACAGCACCGTTAGAGAAATTGAGCAGGCCCAGGACCTCGCGGTACATATAGGTTGAAAGCACACGATACTTGCCGCCGACTGCCAGAGGGACGCCATAGTCGGTAAAAATCATGGTAAACACAGCAAAAAAGGCCGAGATTAACGGTTTTTTCAGATAAACAAGGGTGAGGTCTGTAAACTGGCGGAGCTTTGAAACACCCATGACCTGCGCCGCTTCGTACAAGGCGTCATCCTCGTATTTAAAAACATCCAAGAGCATTAAAAAAGCGATGGGGAACGTATAGAGCACAGAGCCAATGACAATGCCTGAGAAGCCGTAAAGGCTGAAGCTGGTATGCAGCAGGTTTGTAATGATCCCCTTTGCGCCGAAGAGGATGACCAGCCCCATACCGTGCGAAATGGAGGGGATGAGCATCGGCAGGGTCAGGGCTGGGATCAGAATGTTTTTAAAAGGCATGGCTGTTTTCGCCACGCACCAGGAAAGCGCCAGCGCCAGCAGGATTGCAATAAGCGTCGCGGTAGCAGTCACGAGGACAGACTGCAGAATAACCTCCCCGAAAACCGGTGTAAACAGCAGGTTTTGAATGCTTTCTGTGGTGATGGTGGCAAACATATTGAACAGGGGAAGAATCAGGGTAACAAAAAAGAACACGACGAATAAAAGCCTCAGCGATTTAGATTTTATCCATTTCATGGTAGCGCCTCCTTTATTTTCCTGTGAAACGACGGAACGCTGCCAGCTTTTCCATCAGGTGAAAGACAACAAATTCTTCAATATAGGCATTGGCGGGGTGATGATAAATGTTGAAAGGCGTATCCAGCTGCTCAATGGCGCCATTACTCATGACCATAATGCGGTTCGACATGGAGAAAGCCTCCTCCTGGTCATGGGTGATGTAGATCATCGTTACGCCAAACTCCCGCTGGATACGCTCCAGCTCAAAGCGCAGCGTCAGCCGGGTAGAGGCGTCGAGAGCGGACATCGGCTCGTCAAACAAAATAATATCCGGGTTCAGCGCAAGGGTGCGTGCGATGGCCACACGCTGCTGCTGGCCGCCGGAAAGCTTACTGGGCCTTTTGTCCAGATGATCGGACAGACCAATGCTGTCAATAGCCGCGCGGGCGCGTTCAAGGGCTTCCTTTTTGGGAAATTTGTTGATTTTAAGGGGATAGACTACATTTTCCAGAACCGTCATATTTGGAAAGAGGGCATAATTCTGAAAGACAATGCCCATGCCCCGTTTGTCTGCGCTTAAGTGTGAGATATCCACGCCATCCTTTGTAATCCTGCCCCCATCCTGATCTGTAATGCCGATCAAAATCCGGAGCAGCGTTGTTTTACCGCAGCCAGATGGCCCCAGGATGGATAGAAACTCACCAGAGTAGACCTCAAAGCTGATATCATCCAGAATCGTTTTGCCGTTATAAGACTTATGTATATTTTTAATGGTAAGTTTAACCGTTTGGTTCATGTCAGTACCTCCAGCGTTTTAGCAGATTTTCTTTGTGTTTTATGTCATTGATGTCCTTCATGTCACCGTAGACAATGTTTTGCGGGTAGTTAGGGATGGTAATGGTTTGGTTTTTAAAGACAGGCTCAGGAGAAAAAAGCGCCTTATCTCTGTAAATAAAATGGTTGTACAGATAGCTGAATACTGCCGCTACATCCTCGGCATTATCCCTGTCCTTCAGCATGGCAAAGGATGAGGTGTTGTAGGGGGAGCCCTCACCAAAATAGATGATTTTAAAAGGCATACCGTTGTTGATTTCCTGGACAACGGTAAAAGTAAGGCCCAGACCAATGGCCGCTTCTCCCTGGATCAGGAGGTTGACTGGCCCGGAGCCGGAAGCTGTGAAGAAAATAATGTTTTCGACCAGCTGATCAAGATAGTCAAAAGCCTCGTCCTCGCCCATAAAGTTTACCATGTTTTCAAGAAAAAGGTAGCCGGTGCCTGTGGATTTGGGGTCGGGCATGACGATCAGGTTTTTATACTCGGGTTTGAGCAGATCCTCGTAGCAGGTGGGCTCAGGCAGGCCTTTCTCAGCCAAAAGCGCCTCATTGATGACAATACAGCCGCCGTAACGCTCCCAGATGGCGTATTCCCGGCCTGGTATTTTAAACTCATCCAGATACAGGCTGTCATCATAGCCGTTAAGTGGCTCCAGATAATCCTTGAGGCTTTCAGAATAAGCTGTGTCCAGCCCAATGATGATATCACCCTCCGATTTTGTGCCCTCGGCCTTGAGTTTAGAGGCGATCTTGCCAGTGGACAGGCTCTGGACATTGACGGAAATATGAGGGAGGTCCTTTTGCAGCTGTTCAATCATGTCCTGGTTTCTGAAGGACTCGAGACAGGAATAGATGACGACACGCTGGCTGTCCCGCTTGGCACAGCCGCAGAGATTAAACAGAAGAACAGCAACGCTGAGAAAAATAATAATGGAAGATGATTTTTGTTTCATATGAAGAACCTCCTTTTTACTATTTATATATGCAATATTAATGCCATAAGTCGAAAAAATCAACAAAAACGCTGTATTATTTTTAAATTTACGAAAAATAGGAAAATAAGGCTTTTTGTACTGTTTAAAAGGCTGGAATCTTTTGAAAAATAAAATTTACTCAAAAAAATATGTTTCAAATTTGAAAATAACCGTTCAAATATGACTCGAAATCGGTTATAATAAGCATAGAAAATGATTACAACTTTAAATAGAGTTGTAATAATTGTTAAATTACAAAAAAAGTGTGAGTAGGAGAATTATGGAAGAAACAGGTTACAGCGAGGAGTATCAGGCATATTTGGACAGCCTGCCTAAGGAAACGCTGCTTAAAATTTTAGAAAATGCGTATACTGAGGTTTTTGTGACGGATGCTGATGACCGGTATGTCTACACCAATCCGGCGTGTATGCGCCACTATGGCTTGACGCCGGAGCAGATGAAGAACATGAATCTCCAAAGTGAGCTGAGGCCTGAGCGGTGGAAAATATCCCTGTCGGGCCGGGTGAAAAAGTCGAAGAAGGTCATTATCGCGGAGAACAAGTATTACGCCATGGAGCAAAACGTGGTCACCATCTCTGTCCCGATTCTCGATGAAGAAGGAAATGTGGAGATGATCGTTTCAACGACTCAGGACCCCATCAACAGCTATGATTTCAGCATTAAAAATGAGGTTAAAACCATCGTATCGGAGGAAGAAGACTCTGGGGAGATCATTGGCTCAAGCAAAGCGATTAAGCGATGCCTGTCTATTTTACAGAAGGTGTCCAAAACTGATATCAACGTTCTTATTTTGGGCGAATCGGGGACGGGTAAAAGTTTTTTGTCAAAATATGTTCATACCAACAGCCTGCGTAAGGACAAGCCCTTTATCTCTATTAACTGCTCGGCGATTCCAGAGACATTGCTGGAATCTGAGCTGTTCGGTTATGTCCCCCATGCCTTTACCGGCGCCAGCAATAAGGGGAAGGAAGGTCTGATCAAGATTGCCAACGGCGGAACCCTTTTTTTGGATGAGATTGGAGAGCTCTCCCTGCCCATGCAGGTTAAGATACTGGATGTCATTGAAAATAAACGCTTTATTCCAGTGGGGAGCACTACCCCGGAGCACGCGGATATCCGAATCATCACCGCTACCAATAAAGACCTGTATCAGCTAGTGCAGGACAATAAATTCAGGGAGGACCTTTACTGGCGTTTGAACAGCATTAAGACCACACTGCCGCCTCTGCGGGAGCGGCCAGAGGATATCATCTCCTTGGCAAACTATTTTTTGAACGTGTTTAATGAAAAGTATAAAACCAATAAGTATTTTTCCAAAAAAGTGCCGCCCCTTCTGTGCGGGTACCACTGGCCAGGCAATATCCGTCAGCTTCGCAATCTGGTGGAAAGACTTGTGATCCTGTCCGATGGTAAGGTCATTGAGGATTATGATTTTCAGCGTTTCACCTCAGAGGAAGAGTCCGGATCAAAGAGGGTTGTAAACTCTGACTACGAATCAGTGATGGAGGAGGCAGAGCGTAAGCTGGTGGAGAACAGCTATCTTTTTTACAAGAGCAGCCGGAAAATGGCAGAGGCCTTAAACATCAGCCAGTCCAAGGCTTACCGCCTTATACGCAAATATGTGTATGACGAGAAGGAAGACTAGAAATAGGAAAAGGAGATGCGCTGCTGAGCGCATCTCCTTTTTGTTTAAAGGTCGTATTTATAAGGATCAGGGAGGTATTCGTTTAGTATTTCTTTTTGTTTTTTGGTCGTTTCAGGAAGCTCGTATTCGTCTACGCGGCGTTGTACTTCCTTTTTAGCGCGGTCTAGGGCTGTTCCGAATTTTTCACGATCCGCCAGCTTGTCACCCTGTTTATTAAAGTACTTCGGCAGGTAGTGTTCTTCACGGTAGTCCTTTGGTGTTCTGCCTTTGAGGTAGTTGCCGCGCGGGCCGACTTTAAGCATAAGGTCAACGCCGTCCTTTTTGTCGGAAATGGCGATGCCTTCGTAGAGGCGTTTCAGCATGGAGACAACCTCTTCATCCAGCACCAGCTTTTCAAAACTACCGAGGTTAAAGGAGCCGAGGGTACCGACAGAGTGAGAAACAAAGTCTGCATTGCCCAGGTAGGTTGGCAGAAGGGTCATCATGGTTTCTGCGCCTGCCTGATAATCAACAGTGAGGGAGTCGGAAAGACCGCCGCCAGAGCCTACCGGCACACCGTAGTAGCGGGCCATGGCGATACCGGCAAAGCCGAGAAGGGTATTTTCAGGGCTGCCGATTGCCAGCTTGACCTCACGCATATCAGTCGGGGCGCTTAAAGTACGGTAAATGGTCGGGGTTCCGGGTTTTACAAGCTGCGTGAAGACCATGGCGGCCAGCAGCGTTGCGTTATCCTGCACAACGGTTCCCATAATGCTTGGGGGGGAGGTAAGATTGGTCATGGAGCAGACTGTGAACTGGACAATCTGGTCTTCATCCAGCATCGCCAGCATATTTTCCAGAACCTCACTGCCGACAGAAAGAGGAGAAATACAGCAGTGGTCAGTCAGAATAATATTTTTGTCCCACACATCATAGAATTTTTTAATGAGCTGGATAGAATCGCGGGTGCCCTGGCGGATGCTCTTACCCCGGGTATGGTTACTGTTGACAATGGTTCCGTAAACAGGTTTGGTATTGTATTTTAGCAGCAATGCCTGCTGCGGATTAAAGAGATTTTCAGAGTTGCGGTCAAGATCCGCGGTATCCGAGGATACGATACGGGTAACATCGATAACATCACTGGACTCGATGAGCTTGTAAAATTTGATGACATCCTCAAGGGTAGAATCGCGGATCGAGTCGTCCTCATGTACCAGCTGGGGAGGCCCGCCGGCGGTGGTGATGACCGGGGCGCCATCCACAGAAATGGTGGAGAAACCAGCGCGGCCATGGAGTTCAAAGCTCTTTGGCACGGTTTGCAGTGCATTATTAATTATATCCTCATCGAGATAGACGATTGAGTTCTCGACACGTGCACCGTGTTTTTTAAAGACATCCAGCACTTCTTCGTGCTTGAATTCTACACCGACTTCCTTTAAGACGCGAAGGGTACTCTCGTGGATTTTTTCGACATCATCCAAACTCAGAAACAAGTCATAAGCGTTTTTGCGTAACATTTTTCTACCTCACTTTTATTGTAATTTTAATTGAAAACTAAAGGGCCTGCTGTGTGTTCTTTTTCTGGATCATCCGTCTTAAGATAATGCTGATCAAAAGGCCGACGGTCACAATACCGAGAACGAGCATAAAGATATAGCTGTAGCCTGCTTCACCGTATTTATCCAGCATATTGCCGCCGATCAGATAGAAGAAAGCATCGGGTGAAAAGGCAACGGCCGAGACAATACCGACGATGGTGCCGTAATATTTGTTCGGGATTCTGGCTTCTGTGATGGGGGTATACCAGCAGGGGACAGACAGGTTATAGATCGCTGCAACCATGAGCAGCAGAATAACCGCAATGATGGCAAAGGAAGGGCTGCCTGGCAGCAGCAGCGTAATGCCGATAACGATGATGCCGAGGATGAAGTCCACTGTCATGACCTTGGTGGCAGATTTCATCTTATCAATGAAAATACCTGAGATGGGATTCATGATAATACGCACGCCATAAGATCTGAAAATGGCGATAAAGTTCATCATGACCACCGGAATGGCAAAGGCATCGGTCAGATAGGGTGTGAAATAAGAGGCGCTGCATTTAAAGGTGTAGGAGCAGCAGCCCATTAAGGCGATCAGCCAGACCTCGGGCATTTTCACGACATCGCCCAGATATTTCAGCTGGAATTTTTCATCCTGATCCTCCTCGGTCAGGTAAGTATCCCGCTTTTCGTTGTAGAAGAACAAAAGGACAATCCCAGGCAGGATATTAAAGAAGGCGTACAGGTAAAGCATGTAACGGAAGGCTTCGACATCGCCGGCCCCAGAGAGGCCTGCGTAAATACCTGAGGCAATGAAGCCAAGAGTCATTCCTAAAAGGCCATTAAAGGCAAACATAAAACCATACATTTTCCCCTGCTCGTGTTCCTCACCGATGGTATGGGTGAATTTTACAAAAGCGCCGTAGAAAGTGCAGACAACAGTGATGGCAAAACCCATCTGAATAGCCAGCATGATAGGATAGCTGGGAAGCGTGGCCATCAGCAGGATCAGGGCGCCGGTTCCAAAGCTTGAGATAAGCAGCAATGGTTTGAGTGGAAAACGGTCGGATAGAATACCGGCGATGATGTACATAAAGACTGCAATAATACCAAAAACCGTGATCAGCATTCCAAGCTGGCCATCTGTATAGCCGAGGGCCCCCTGCATGGCTTTGTAATAGTAAGTTGAAAACCAGGGCATGACGTTTTGGGAAGAGTAGAGCATTCCCATAAAGAACATGAGAATATAACGTTTTTTCTTAAGGTCCATTGTTTCTTTTCCTTTCTAAAAATGTTTCAGATCTCTGATGCCAATATGTTAACGCAAGATGTGTGCATAAAACAAAATAAATATAAAATTACGAAAATATAGTGTGTTAAAAGGGTTTTGAAAGGGATTTAGAAAATAAAAAAGAAGAAATTACAAAAAATAATCAAAAGTGAGTCTAAAATGAATCGGGCTTTCACAAAAACAACTCAAAGACTCTGAACAAAAAATAAAAAACCGGAGAACCTGTCTCCGGTAAAATTATAAACATATCAATTAGAGATCCTTTAAATGCGCGCCACTTCGTTTATATTTAACCGCCAGCATTTCAGCGACAATGGAAATGGCGATCTCCTCAGGGGTTTCACCGCCAATATCCATGCCAATGGGCGCATAAACTGCTTCCAGCTGCTCATGGGTAAAACCCTCTGAACGCAGCTTTTCATAAACCGCTGCGATTTTTTTTCGGCTGCCGATCATTCCAAGATAGGCGGCCTTTTTGGTCAGAGCTGCCGCCAACGCTTCTTTGTCAAAACGATGGCCATAAGTAGTAATGACGATAAAGGCTCCAGCGGGAATCGTCAGTGCCATAATCCCTTTGTAGAAGTCCTCAACAGGCACATAGGTATCTGCCAGCAGGATGGCGTCTCCGATCTGGTCCTCTGCACGGGTATCGACCAAAGTGATATCAAAGCCAGCCAGATGGGCGGCTTTCATAAGGGCAGTTCCAACGTGGCCAGCGCCGCAGAGCAGCAGACGCGGTCTTGGGTTTTCAACCTCAATAAATACAGAGAAGTCTCCGCCACAGACCATACCGTTTTCGCTGTTCAGGACATAATCCTTAACGGCGTTTTCGCCATAGCGGATACATGCCTGAGCGTCCTGTATGGCCAAAAGCTCCGAGCTGCCGCCGCCAATGGTGCCAATGCTGTTGCCATCCGCGGTTACCAGCATTTTGCCGCTTTTTCTGGGGACAGCGCCGTTGGCCCGGATGATGGTGATGACTGCGTAGGGACGCCCGGCTTCCTCCAGCTTAAGCTGTTCTTCCAGTAATTTTTTTGGATTCATGGTAAACCTCCATTTTATAGTTTTGGTGCAAAGCAGACCCGGCGGCCAACAGAAGGAATTTCCTCAAGCCGGAGGTCGATGCCGTAAAGATGATTAAGAAAGGGCTCCGTCAATACCTCCTTACATTTGCCAAAGGTAAAGGTGCCGTCCCGTTCCAGGACAGCCAGCTGATCACCCAGAAGCAGCGCATGGTCGGGATTGTGTGTGGTCAGCGCAATGCCATAGCCCTGAGAAGCCATGGTGCGGATTGTCTTAAGAACCTGAATCTGGTTGCCATAGTCCAGATGGGCGGTGGGCTCATCCATCAGGATAAAAGCCGGCCTTTGAGCCAGAGCTCGCGCAATGCTGACCTGCTGCCGTTCGCCGCCGCTGATTTCGTTGTAGGGCTTATCTCTGAGTGCCGCGATCCCCATGGACTCCAGCGCAGCCATGGCAGCGTCAAAATGAATCTGCTTTGGCCGTTCAAAGGTGCCAATGTGCGGGGCGCAGCCTGTCACCACATAATCTAAAACAGAATAGGAAAAGGCAGGGACAATGATCTGTGGCACATAGCCGATTATTCTGGCAACCTCCCGGTGGGAGAGCGTCTCCATGTTCTTTCCGTCAATCAGGATATTACCCTCCCTGGGCTTAAAAAGGCCTGCAATACAGTTGAGCAGCGTTGTTTTCCCCGCTCCGTTTGGTCCCAGAATGGATATTACCCGCCCAGCGTTAAGGGTAAAGTCAATACTTTTTAGCAGAGGAGCGGCTTCATCATAGGAGAAGGACAACTTTTCAATTTGTATCTTCATCAGCTTACCTTTGCTTTCTGCCGGTATAAAAGCCAGGCAAAGAAGGGCGCGCCGATGAGTCCTGTCAAAACCGAAAGCGGAATTTCCAGAGAGGTGGCGGTCCGGGCGATGGTATCAATGAGAAGAAGAAAAATACCACCCATCAGCATGGTTACCGGGAGAGATTTAATATGGTCGGAGCCGGCCAGCATCCTTGCGAGATGGGGCATGATCAGCCCAATCCAGGCAATGGTTCCGCTGATACAGACCGCACTGGCTGTCAGCAGGCTGGCGATCAGGATGATGATCCATCGGATTTTTTTAACGTTAACCCCAAGGCTCTGGGCTTCAATATCGCCAAAGGAAAGGATGTTGATCCGAAAGGAGAGGCTCAGCAGGATAAACGCGCCAACAGCGAACACAGGCAGCACAGAAAGAATTTCATGAACCTTTATGGAGGCCAGACTGCCCATTTGCCAGAAAACAATGGCGGCGAGATCCGTATCATTTTCAGAAGTGAATTTCATAAGTCCAAGAATTGAGTCCATAAAGCCGCTGGTGATGATACCGGCAAGCACCAGAACAAGGTTGCTCTGGTTGCGCAGGAGCTTTGGAAAGGTCATGGTCATAAGCATGGCGATGATGCCGAAGGCAAAAGCAGACAGCTGACGCGCAAGCATACCGCCGCCCAGCAGGATTGAAAAAGCCGCGCCTACACAGGCGCCCTTGGAGACACCGAGCAAGTCCGGCGATACCAGTGGGTTTTTAAAAATGCCCTGATAGACCGCGCCGCAGAGTGAAAGCACCGCACCAATGCTGACTGCGGCAATGACACGGGGCAGCCGAATGACAAAAAAGACGTTTTCCATGGCCAGATTCCCCGGCTCGCCTGTCATTTTAGTCTGGATGGCATAAAGCATATCCTGAGGGTTAACTGTATAACGCCCAACGCAGCAGGCGATAACCATGAGCGAGAGCAATATGGTGCTCAGTACAATAATGAGATGTCGATGTTTTGTGTTCTTCATAGCAGATAAAATGAAAGGGCCGGCAGGCAATTGCACAGCCCGCCAGCCCGGAAGACCTCAATGCTTATTGAAGCCCAAGCTGTTCCTTGGTAAAGGTTTTGCCGTAGACCATCTGATAGAAGGCATCGACATCCTTCATAAAATCATCTGAGCTGTAAAGATCACCGTGAAGATTATTAGCTGCCCAGCAGACTCCCAGTACAGAGGAGGCGGTGGGGTAGTCCCACGGCTCCAGAGAGGATGGAAAGACATAAACGGCCTTATCCTGTACGGCTTTAATGCTGCTCCAGGCCGGGTCGTTCAGAAGATCGTCGGCCTTGTATTTAGCATAGGAGGGTATCCAGATAATATCGGGATTCCAGCCGACAATCTGTTCAATGCTCACATCGGCGAACTCCCCTTTTTTATCGACCCCGCTGACTGCGTTAGTACCGCCGGCCTTTTCGATAATATAGGTCTGAATCATGGCGTCGGGCGCAACGGTGAGAGGGCTGGAACCGCCTAAAAATAAAATGGACGGTTTTTCAGAGGCTGAACCCACCTTTTTGCTGACATCGGCGATTTTATCGTCGATAAAGGAAGTGATTTTTTCCGCGCGTTTGTCCTCACCCAGAGCCTTTCCGACAATTTTCAGAGAGTTGGTGACTGTGTCGAAGCTTTCATCATTGGGGAGAGCAACAACTGCCGGGACATTGACTTCGGCGAACTGGTCGGCTTGATTGGCGAAACGTTCAGGCAGAATAGCGAGGTCTGCGCCCAACTCCATAACTGTTTCCATATTGATATCCTTGGCCTTACCGATTTGCGGCAGGTCGTCATATCCGTCGATTACTTCCTCGTACAGGCCACGGGCCATATCTTTATTTCCAAATCCGACAATGTATTTGCCACCGCCGCCAATGACAACCGCAGTATTTAAGGATGGATTGTGTGTTCCCACCACCTTCGTCGCTGGTGCAGGAAGCGTCACCTCGCGTCCGATGGCGTCTGTGACTTTAATCTCGCCGGATGCTTTGTCTGACGAGTCCTCCTGCTTTGGGCTGCAGGCAGTCATACTTAAAATTAAAGTAAGGACCAGAATCATGCACAGTAGTTTTTTTCTCATTTTTTTACTCCTTTTCAAATACAGAAGGTAAAGCCGTTTCCAACAGTACCCTATCGTGGCAAAACCATGAACAAATGATTTTGGGCAATCCGTTTTTAGGTTAAGTCCATCAGAGCTTGTTATATAAATTCATTATAGCACGGTTTGATAACGTTTTAAAGAAGAAAAATAAAACTCCCCGCGCCCTGTGACAGAAGCGGGGTTGCAGATGGATGATTTTTATTGAGGATTCACAAGCTCATCCAGCAGCTTAGGGAGCTTCGCTTCAATTTCCTCGTCTTTAAACTGACAGGTGCCGACAGCCTTATGGCCGCCACCGCCATATTTCAGCATTAAACTGCCAACGTCAATGTTGGAAGTCCGGTTTAAGACCGAATAACCAACAGCCACAGAACAGCCCAGACCACCTTTGCCGCTGACAATCCAGGCAGAAATATTCTGCTTTGGATACATACTGTAAATAAGAAAACGGTTCCCCGTATAAATAGGGTCGACGCCGCGCAGATCAGAGATGATGACATCGCCGTCGGTTCGGGTATATTTGTTTACCATTTCCTTAAACTTGGCGGTTTGCTCAAAATAAACTTCGATACGCTCCTGAACGTCGGAAAGGTTTAGAATCTCATCAGTGGACATGGTACGGCAGGCATCAATGAGCTTTTCCATCAGCTGGTAGTTGGAGATGGTAAAATTACGCCAGCGTCCAAGCCCGGTTCTGGGGTCCATCAGAAAACCGATCAATATCCAGCCTTCCGGGTTTTGAATTTCATCAATAGTCAAATTGCCAGAGTCCACCTTGTCGACGGCGGCCAGCATTTCATTGAAATGTGAAAAGCGTTCCTCACCGCCATAGTATTCGTAAATGATTCTCGCACAGGATGGCGTGATACGGCTTTCACCTTTATATTTGCCTTCAAGCTGGTTGCGCTCAAACTCACTGGAATGATGGTCAAACCAAAGGCCGCAGCCCTCCACAAAAGGGACATTTGCCAGACAGTCATCTTCGTTGACCTCTACCAGGCCATCCTGCAAGTCTTTAGGATGGGCAAATTTCCAGTGGTCAATGATTCCGGCTTCCTTGAGCAGCGCGCCACAGACAAGGCCGTCGAAATCAGAACGGGTAATTAATCTCATAATATTAGCTCTCCCTCTCAGATATTATTATCATCAAACAGGTGTTTTATTGCCTGTATGTCAATTATAGTTGATAACAGCAGGGACTTCAACTTGATTCTAAAGTAAAATTTAGATAAAGATGAGAATGAATCTTAGTTGTAAAAAATAATTGGGTATAAAAAAGAATCATTTTTGAAAAATATGCAATTTCCAGAAATTTTTGGGTATAAAATTTTAAAAGAACTGGAGATGATAAAGATGAAGCTTGTACTTTTAAGACATGGTGAAAGTGAATGGAACCGCCTGAACCTGTTTACAGGATGGACGGACGTAATTTTATCGAATAAAGGTATTAAAGAAGCCGCAGACGCTGGCAATATGCTAAAAGGAAAGGACTACGATTTTGATATCTGTTACACCTCTTTTTTAAAAAGAGCGGTGGATACCTTAAACGTGGTTTTGGATACCATGGACCGGGCCTGGCTGCCAGTCATAAAGGACTGGAAGCTTAACGAACGCCATTATGGCGCCTTGCAAGGGCTGAATAAGGCCGAGACAGCAGAGAAATACGGAGAGGAACAGGTCAAAATCTGGCGCCGATCCTTTGACGTCCGTCCACCGGCTCTGGAACCGGATGACCCCAGAAACCCACAGCTGCAGGAGCAGTATCGAAATGTGGAAAAAAGCGAGCTGCCTTTGGCAGAAAGCCTGAAGGATACGATCACTCGCGTTATCCCTTATTATGAAAATGTGATAAAAAAGGATATGCTTGAGGGCAAACGCGTTCTGCTGGTAGCCCACGGAAACTCGATCCGCGCGCTGGTTAAATATTTTGAAAACCTGTCGGAGGATGAGATCATGGGTGTCAATATCCCAACCGGTATTCCTTTGATTTATGAATTCGACGATGACTTTAATATGACTGACCATTACTACCTGGGAGACCAATCCATTATTGAAACACGAATGAAAAAAGTGGCTGAGCAGGGAAAAGCAAAATAAAAAACGGAAAACGGTTTGTTCTCAATGCGGCTTATTCTGCCGCTCTATGAAGATAAAAATGACATTACACTGTAACTAATCGGTAAGTAATACGGTCTCAAAGCAGCTCGTAGAGCACCGCAGTTCTCCAAGAGATAGATTTTACACTTTTTCGAGAAATCATTTATGGCTGGGTTTTGTTGTAAAGGCCCGGAAATACAAGGTTTATAGAAGTTGTGAAAAGTTGTCAGTTGCATAGAATTTTTGGTGGTATGCAACACAAATGCAACAAGCATGCAACATTAATATCCGATATTTAGGACATTTTCCAGGACAACGTTCTTTGGAAAATGTCCTTTTTATATTTTGTCGATGGCATTGACCAGTTCCTGGGGATCAAAATGTGTATATACTTTTTCACTCAAAGACATTGCGCCGGAATGTCCCACAATCTTTTTTATAATTGTTTCATTGACATTCGCTGCGGCTAGAAGTGAAATGCAGGTATGCCTGCAGCAGTGAGGTGTCTGATCCCAATTGAAATTGTCCATAATGGGCTTGAAATAACTGTCATAGTAATTTCGATATTTAAATTGCTTACCATCCTCAGTATGAATAAGGTAAGGGCATTCAGGGTGATCTTCATACCACCATTGATAAAATGAAAAGACTTTCTCAGCAATAGGCACCTTGCGAATGCCATTTTCCGTTTTTGAGTCTATAACATCAAAGAAACGTTTTTCAAGGTTAACATCTTCTTTTTTTAAATTTAAAAATTCTGATATTCTTACGCCATTATAAATAAGCATAAGAATAATTTGACAGTATCGATCATTCTCTAAATCCCAGAGGGTTTTAATCTGCTCATCACTAAACTTCTTGCGATTAAACTGGTTGGGATTTTTATCTTTATATTGTAGAATATCGACATGCTGAGAGTAGTCTTTATTACATATTTCATTCATTAAAGCATAATCATAAAGCTGGTTGAACAAAACTTTTAATTTTCTCAGGGTTGGATAATTTTTTCCGCAATTATCAATAATATACTGCAAATCGGACAGTTTAATTTCCTTAAAAACTTTGTTATATAAAGTTTCACACAGCTTGTAGGAAGCATTGTAACCCTTAATATTTGATTCGGAACAGGTTGAAAATTTCTTTTCAGACCATTTTTTAAAAACTTCCTCAAAAGTTATCTTTGAAGCGTTGATGTCATAGGGATTTTTATTGTAGTCTGCCAACATTTGAAGACCGTCTGCTTTTGTGGGAGCATAACCGATAATGACATATTCCTGTTTTTTCTTTTTTGTAACCTCGTCAATTTTCCATCCGACCGTTTTTCTGACAATGTACGGCTTTCGGCGTTTGCCGGAGAGCTTGACGACACTGCCGTAACCATTTGGTAACCTCATACATACCATTCCTTTCATAATAAATTTTATGTTATAGGACAAGAGTCCTGATAACAGCCTTAGGTTTATTCGTCATGATTATCGGATTTATCCGTTAAAAGTGAATCTGAATAATAAGCTAGTTTTTTCTCTTGCCATTCAGTATAGCTTTTTTTAGAAATCCAGTCAGTTTCTAAGAGATCGCGATGATTTTCGTAGTCTTCTAAAATTAGACAAATGGAAGAATTATGTTTATGCTCTTTGTCCTGCCCGTCAAAAACAATTGAGCAACTCCATTTGCCATCTTCTTTTGGCTTTTTTATGTCAAGGTCGAAATGCACTTCTTGTTTGTTATCTAACTGAAACAAAAAATTGATTAAATCGGCAACACATGTGACTTCAATATTACTTGCTGAATAGTAACCTAATAGATAGGCAGGGCTCGTTTTTAAAACTTTGGCAATTTCATTGATTGTTGCAATGTTGAGCTCAATTTCCCCGCTTTCGTATTTTTGAACCGTTCGTAATGACTTGTTGAGAGCATCGGCGAGATCCGTTTGACTCAGTTTCATTAATTTGCGGGATTCCTTAATACGAGCTCCAATTTCTTGAGATTTACACATTTTCTTAATCCTTTCTTAAATAAATGTATTTTGAGACAATCTAAATGTCTTTAAATGTAAAGTGATCACTTTACATTTATATTAACACAAAGAAAAACGAATTTCAAGTACATATTATGAAATAAAAATACATAATTATATTGACTTGCCTTAATTATATGTATTATAATTTCATTATACGAACTAGAGTGCATATAAATAAGGAGGATAAACATGCAGATCGATTTAATGAAGTTTCAGATTTTAATGGCTCAGAAAAATTTTAATATTTCTAAATTGGCAGAAGAGAGCAATGTTTCCAGACAGACGATTTCCTGTATTAAGGCCGGGAAAAGCTGTACACCTATTATAGTGTGTAAACTGGCGAAAGCTCTTGACGTTGAGATGGAAGAAATTTTAAAGGAGTGAGGGAAAATGTTGGATTATCAGAAATTATATGTGGAATTGCCTAAATTTAAAGGGCGAAACGTTCCGATCACAGAGATTGCAAAAGCCATGGGTAAGGATGCCCAGTATATTCGTGTCGGATTACAGCAGGGAATTTTCAAATTTGGTTATGCTTTTAAGCTTAAGGATTCATCTGAATATAATTATTATTGCCCTGACCGTAAGGTGTGGGAGGAAACAGGCTATTTTAACGAGGAGGGATAATATTGGATGAGAAACGATCAGATGCAAATTTTAAAGATTCACAGGAGCTTAAGCTTGTACAGCTGTCTGAGATACAGGCAGAGGAAGTCGAATGGCTTTGGTATCCCTTTATTCCTTTTGGGAAAATCACTTTGTTACAGGGTGATCCGGGATGTGGCAAAACATTTCTTATTTTAAAGTTAATCGCATTATTGACACGCGGTCTGTCTTTACCGGAATGTAAGGGGGAGCCTCTGCCTCCCTTTAATGTTATTTATCAAACCGCAGAAGATGGGATAGCAGATACAATCAAACCCCGTCTGGAACAGGCAGGGGCAGATTGTGAAAAAGTATTTGTCATTGATGAAAGTAAAAATCCACTTTCATTTATTGATGCACGAATTGAGAAGGCAATTATCCAGCAGAAGGCCCGCCTTTTAATTCTGGACCCCTTACAGGCATATCTCGGTGAGATGGTTGATATGAATCAGTCCAATAAAGTTCGACCGCAGTTTGCAAGACTGGCAGGTATTGCAGAGCGGACAGGCTGTTCAATTATTTTAATCGGTCACCTTAACAAAAAAGAAGGCACTAAGGATTTATATCGCGCACTCGGTTCAATTGACATTGCGGCAGCGGTTCGCAGTGTCCTGCTGGTTACAGAGGCAATGGAAAATAAAGGGCGTAAAGTTCTGTTACAGCTTAAAAATAATTTAGCGCCAATGTGTCCCGGAATAGAATTTGAACTTGGAGAAGCAGTACACTTCTTGGGCTATACAGATATTCCTACAGAAACTTTTTTGAAAGGAATGGAAAAGCTTCAAGAAAAATCACAAGCAGAAAAATTTAATAAAGCACTTAAACGGATTCCAGAAATTTTATCCGAGCAGTCAGATTTAAGAATGCCATCTACTGAGATAATTCAAAGACTGGTTGATGAAGGGATCGGGAAACGAACCGCAGATAAAGCCAAGAAAGAACTAAATATTCTATCAGCCAAAGAGGATAATATCTGGTATTGGTATCTGGATCATCCAGCCGAAAGTTAAGGATGCAAGGTTGTACGCTTCTATATAAATGCAATCTTAAAATACTTTGTTTAAGATTGCATTTTGTAAAGAGTGTGCAATCTTGCATTCTTTTTCAGAGATACAAAGAAAAAAGAAGCAGCCAAATGTCATAGGGTGTAGCAAATGTCATAGGGTGTAGCAAGCATTGGCTTTGTGTTGCCACGCCGCCGGAACAGGGGGCAAAGCCCCCTGCAACCCCCATTTTATAAAAGGAGAATACCATGAGAAATCGAAGAGAAACCATTCAAATAAGAGTGCGGGAAGATGAAAAAAATCAGATCATTACCAATAGTCAAAAGTGTGGATTAAGCGTTTCCGAATACCTGCGGATGCTGGCCAGAGGTTATGAACCGAAGCCATTGCCCCCCATCCAATACAATGAAATGATGGAACTGTTATACGATATACGCTATGCCTTGGGCGATTATGACGCCCCAGAAGCCATCGCTGTTTTAGAAGAAACCCTGTTAGAAATGCACGCCGTTTTAGCCCCGGAAAGGAGAAAAGACAATGGCCATCACCAAAATCTGGCCCGTCAAGGACAGCCTGAACCGCGTCATTGAGTATGCCAAAAACGTTGATAAAACCGAAAATCCCGACTTCCTAAACTCCGATTTATACCAGGTGCTGCACTACGCAGCCGATGAAAACATGACCAGATTTGAGCGACAATACTACGTAACCGGCATCAACTGTGCCGTGGAAACCGCCGGCCAGCAGATGCAGATCACCAAAGAAAGGTTTGGAAAAATAGGAGGAACCCTGGCCCATCACGCCTGTCAAAGCTTCAAACCCGACGAGATTACCCCCAAAGAGTGCCATGCAATCGGTGTTAAGCTCGCGCAAAAAATGTGGGGTGACAAATATGAAGTGATCGTGAGCACCCACCTCAATACCAATTGCCTGCATAACCATTTCGTCATCAATTCCGTCTCTTTTATTGACGGAAAGAAGTACAATGAACGCAAAGCAGAATACCAGCGGCTGCGGGATACCTCCGACGCACTCTGCCGAGAGTACCATCTATCCGTGATTGAAAATCCCACAAAACGCAAACGGAGTCAAGGCCTTTACCAGGCAGAAAAGCGGGGAGAGCTGACGCGCTATGCACTTTATCGCTCCGATATCGACGAAGCCATTGAACGCTCAATGACAATGAAAGAATTTTATGACTACCTGAGACGAAAAGGCTATCGGATTAAAGGAAAAATCGATTCCTGTGCGCTGAAGCTGCCACATTATCCACGCTTCACACGCTTTAAAACACTCGGAGAAGCCTACTCCGTGCTGCAAATTCAGGATCAGATTTACCGGCAAAGAGGACCAGAAGTTCGGGAAAAAAGCAAAGAACCCATTTTATTCTTTGTACCCACACCAAAGAAATTGCAGATTGAAGACATACTGGGGTTTGGTGAGGAGTATCGAAAGCTCCGCAACCTTTACCGGTTCTTCTGCTACCAATTGGGGATCTACCCTAAAAACAAAGGACAGGTTTCAATGAGCCCTATCATCAAAGAAGAAGTGCGCCGCATGGAAGAAATATCCCAGCAGACCATCTTTTTATGTAAACATCAGATTGATACCTATGAACAGCTCAAGGAAAAACAGACAGAAATTCAGACAGAGATGGATGATTTGATCAGTCAAAGAAAGAAGCTAACCAACAAGATGCGGCGTGCTGGGCCGGAAGAAAAGGAGTTACTGAGCCAGCAGAAAAGAGGGTTAACAGATCAGATTACGAGGCTTCGAAGGGACTTAAAGTTGGCTGCAGGGCTAGAAAATCGCTCATTAGATATGGTAAAACGGATTGAAACAATTAATGAACTGGTCGATAATAAAAAATTGATTTCCAGAGAAAAGTATGCTAAGACTGAGAACTATTTGAAATAAAATTTATTATTATCTAATTTTAAAAATTTTTAAAATATTTATCTAAAAATAAATAACATCTTCAAACAAATAAGGTGATTTACAGGGAAAAATGACTGAATTAATCATGGCACGCTTCTTGCATAATAATAAAATCATAAAAACTATCCGAACGATATGATAAGGAGTTAGGAACATGAAAAAATATGAGCAGTATGTCTCAAAAGAAGATGTGTTAAAGATTCACGAGTATTCAGTCAGGATTTTGGAAGAAGTCGGCGTGCGGTTTGAGCATGAGAAAGCTTTGGAGTTATTTAAACAGCGCGGTGCCCGGGTTGAGGGTGAGACGGTTTTTATCCCGGAAAAAATGATAGATGAGGTGCTTAAATACGCTAAAAAAGAATTTGCCATCCGTTCCTGCAAAGGAGATATTACCATCGGAGCAGGTGAACAGCACAGCATTGGAATTTATGGGAATATTTACAGACACCATCATAATGGCAGAATTGAAAAAATGACGAACCAGGATGTTCTTGATCAGTTTAAGCTTGCCGATACCAGCAAAATTGTGACAGCGGCGTCTATGAACTTTTTCCTAAATTATGACAACAGCTTTACAGAGGATCAGAAAATTTTTGGAAACATCGCGATGATTTTAAAATACGGCAACAAACCGATGATCATGGCGAGTCCAAATACCTTTGGAATGGAGGACGAAAAGGTTTCGGTAGCTTTTAGAAAAAACATTGAGCTTATCAACCAGTTTGAAGGAAACGACGATGTCCATAATGCCTATGTTGTCAACACGCTTTCACCCCTTACGTTAGATCATGACCCCATTGAACGGACCTTTATTTTAGCAGAAACCAAGCAAGCCATCATTGTAACTCCATGCGCGATGCCGCTTATGACTGCTCCACCGTCAATGGCGTCTATGCTGGCAATGACCAACGCTGAAGTACTGGCAGGTTACACACTGGCGAAGCTTCTGAATCCGGAGGTGCCGGTTGTTTATGGAAATACTTCTGCCGCTACTGATATGCGCACGGTTCAACTGTCCATCGGTTCACCGGAGTCTGTCCTTGTCAGCTACGCGACGGCTGGGCTGGCCGATTACTATGGTCTGCCTTATCGCACAGGCGGGGGCCTCAGCGACGCTAAGCAGCCAGATATTCAGGCGGGTGTTGAAACCATGATGAACATTGAGGCCACCAGAAACTGTGAAGCAGATATTGTCCTGCACACCTGTGGTTGTATGGGCTCCTTTAATGTAACAGACTTTGGTAAATTCCTCATTGATGAAGAAATGCATTATATCGCGCTCCATATTAACCGCGGCATCAATTGTGAGGATGAGCGTTTCTGCTTTGACACCCTGAAAAAAGTCGGTCCAAGGGGTGTATTCTTAAAGGGAAGAACACCGAAAATATATCGCGAAGAGGTTTATCTGCCGAAATATTTTAACAAGGATGACCCAAACCAATGGCAGAACAAAGGCAGCATCACGGTTATGGATGTGGCGGAAGAAGATGTGAAAAAACGGCTTGAAAGCTTTATGCCGAGCGAAATTACAAAAGAACAGAATGAACTGCTTATGCCTTATATTCATGAGGCGTACCGCGAAAGCATCTAAGTACCGGGGAGTAACCAATGAAAAAAGTGATTGTAAATACAAAAGAAGCGCCTGAAGTCACAGGTCATTATTCCCAGGCTGTTCTGGCGGGAGATTTTATCTTTACCTCAGGACAGCTGGGGCTTGTGCCTGAGACAGGTAAAATGCTTGAAGGAATTGAGGCGCAGACAAAACAGGCGCTTGCTAACACAGAGAACGTCTTAAAAGAAGCAGGTATGAGCCGAAAGAATATTGTAAAGGTAAATATCTTTGTGGAAAACCTTGATGATTTTCCGGTGGTGGACGCCATCTACAAAGGTTTTTTCAGGGAACACAGACCCGCCCGTTGCAGCGTGCAGGCAGCGAAGCTGTATCCCGGAAGCTTAATTGAAATCGAGGTGATCGGCGCAAAATAAAGAAAGAATTCCATAATCTTACACTCTTTTAAAAGCGGCACAGATATGCCGCTTTTTTATTTAGTTATTTTTCCAGGTCTGCACAATATTTTTTCACAAGGCGGTAAGCCTTGTTCTGGGAGAGGCCCAGTTTTTTCTGAACCTTTGTGATGGTTTTTTCTTTTTTGTAGCAATCCCGGATAATATCTCGTTCATAGGCGGACATAAGTTCGTCAAAAGTGCCCTGAGATTCATAAGGTGTATCGACATCCAGACTCTTTATTTTCCTGGGGAACTTATCCGGCGAAATATTATATCCTGGCGACAGAATATAGCATCGTTCAATGATATTTTTGAGCTCGCGTACATTGCCAGGCCAGTCATATTGCAGCAGGTAGCTGATAAACAGCGGGTCCATTTTTTTATTGGTGCCATTTTCACGGTTGTTTTGCTGTAAAAAATGAAAGGCCAATGGGACAATGTCGTCCTTGCGCTCTCTGAGAGGCGGAATGATGGAGGTGATGGCATTGATGCGCCAATAGAGGTCGTCTCTGAATTTCTTTTCCTCAATGAGCTGTTCGAGATCCTGGTTGGTGGCGCTGATGATACGGACATCTACCTCAATGTATTTTTCTGAACCGATGGGCAAAAATTTTCCCGTTTCCAGGACAAACAGAATTTTGGCCTGAAGGGATGGGGGAAGATCACCAATCTCGTCTAAAAACAACGTCCCGTGATTGGCGAGCTGAAACAAGCCCTTCTTTCCCTTTGGGTTTGCCCCGGTAAAAGCGTGCGGCACATAGCCGAACAGCTCGGACTCAAGTAGGTTTTCGGGAATAGCCGCACAGTTGATTTCCAAAAAAGGCTCATCCTTTCGCTTGCTGCAATTATGAACATAGCGCGCGGCAAGGGATTTGCCGGTTCCGGATTCTCCCAGAATTAAAATGGAGGTTTTTGATTTAGCGGCCCGGCGGAGGGTCAGGAGTTCCTGAAGATAGATTTTGCTCTCGCCGATGATGTCTTTAAAATTGCTCTTGCTCTCCTCTGTGTTTTGATAATAAATTTCATCATAGCTGCGGTCAAACTTTACGATGTTATCCTGTGTGATACCGATGAGGAGATCAATATCTTGATTTCTATCGAACACTGGAATTGCGATGGTGGTGAGGATCTCTTTGGAAAAGAAATGCATCTGGCGGTAAAAAAGGGTTCGTTTTTTCTCAAAGACCTCCTTATAGGCAGGTGGAGAGACAATACCCTGCCAGATTCCCCAGTTTGAGTAGGTGACAAGCTCCTCCGGTCGCTTTCCATAATGGCGGGTGATGGCCGGGTTAGCATAGATGGTGTTGCCATCCCGGTCGCTGACATAAATACCCAGATAGATGTTTTCCAAAATTTTCAGGAAAAACTCCTTTGGCAGAGTTTCCAGATATGCTAGGTATTCGGGACCATGGTTGAAAGGATTTTCCATAAACGACGGACCTCCTTTTGTCTAAAAATAAATAGTGTCTAAATTGATTTTTTAAATTTAGATAAATTTTTCATCATTATACCACAAATTTGTGTAAAAATGCGGGAATTTTGTTTTTCTTAAATTGGCACGATACTTGCGTTAATTAATAGCATATCAACAATTACCGGTAATAACGAACAAGGAGAGAGAAATGGTAAAACTAACGGAATATGAAAAGAGGATGCGTGAAGGTGAGTTTGGCGAGTTCAAACAGATAGCGCTGCAGAAAATCATTGAATACGCAGAATCCCTGGGTGCACAGGAGCTGTGCGAGGTATCAAAAGCAACGCTTTATTTTGGAGCACATCCTTATCTGGAATCTCTGGGCTCAAACGATTATGATGAAATTTTTTCTAAAATGTATTTATGTGCAGATAAGACAATCCCCATGGGGGAAATGGAAAAGGGCTGCTTCTGTCAGACCTGTGTGGCACCCTGTGACCAGTACGTTTATGAACCGCTGCACCTTGATAAGGAGCTGTTTGATAAAAACAGGGAATTTCTCGAAATCACTAAGAAAGCGGGCGTTTCCATTACAGGAAGCTGTACACCCTACCTCATTGGGTGGATTCCTTTAAAGGGAGAGCACTTTGTAACCACAGAATCCAGCAATGTAGTCATGTGCAATTCTGTTTTTGGGGCGTGTGGCAACTCTGACGGTATTGAAGCTGCGGCTTGGAGTGCTGTCTGCGGGAGAACACCACTTTGGGGGAATCATACCAAAGAAGCGCGTATCGGTACCATTGTTTTTGAGATTGAATGTCCGTCAGAAACCGAAGTGGATTGGGATATTATCGGTTATACAGTTGGCCGTAAGCTGCCGCCGCATGGCGTGCCGGTCATTGACGGCAGTTTTAAAAAGCCGAACCTCATCAAGTTAAAACAGTGCTTTGCAGCCATGGCGACTACCAGTGGCGCAGAAATGTGTCATATTGTTGATTTCACCCCCGAAGCGCCAACCCGCGAGGCGGCTCTCGGCGGCAAAAAGGACGCGCCGGTTATCAAAATCACACAGCAGGATTATGACGAATCCCTTGCCATGTTGTGTGATAAGGGCGAGCATCCTGTTGACTTTATTGCGCTGGGCTGTCCGCATTACACGCTGGAAGAGATCAGAGATGCGGCGCTGTACATCGAAGGCAAAAAATTTGCAGAGAACGTGGAATTTGCCATCTGGACAGACTACGCCACAAGAGAAATGGCTGTTCAGAATGGCTACTGCAAAATGGTTGAGGATGCTGGCGGCCATATTCTGACCAGCGGATGTCCTTTGGTCATTGGCAGCAAATACTTTGGACACGCGAAGGGAATGGCGACAGATGGCGCAAAACAGGCACATTATATCCGTTCGGAATTCACAAATCCGGTATATTATGGCGATAAATACGCCTGTATCGATGCGGCAGTGGCCGGAAAATGGTTGGAGGTAAAATAAATGGAAATTCTAACAATGTATGGACGCGGCGCTTATCAGGGAATTGCCGAGGGTGAGGCGTTGGTATGTAGAGAAAGTATTCAGGGCTGGGCCGGTGTCAGTGATACAACCGGTGAGATCATCGAAAAGGGGCATGCCGAGGAAGGTAAAAACATTAACGGCAAAATCCTGGTGCTGCCCTGCAGCAAAGGCTCTAACGGATGGTCTTGTCATTTCCATTCGGCCATGATCTCCGGGTTTAAGCCGGCTGGGTGGATTTTCAGCAAGATGGATTCCCGCGCGGGTGTGGCGACGGTCGTTATTGGATCACCAGCAGTGACGGATATTGTCTCGGCTGATCCCTGCGATGTGATCGAGACAGGAGACTGGATTAAGATCAATGGCTTTGAGGGGATTGTCGAGGTTTATAAGAGGGAAAAATAATGCCGAGAGTAACCATACACGGGGTTCCCTGCCAGACTGCACAGACAGTGGCAAAATCGGTTAAAGATATTATTGTGGAGGTTGCGGATACAAAGCCAGAGTATATTCATGTTTTGTTTCAGCAGACTATCCATCTGGAAAACACAGGAAAAGAGGAATGGATGCCCATTGTTGATGTCTTATGGCTGGGGCGGACCCAGGAGGTTCAGGATAAAACTGCGCAGGCGTTAACACAGATGTTAAAAGACAGCGGCTTTCCGGATTCGCAGATAACCTTTACCGACATTCCGGCCAGCTGCTTTTACGACAATGGGGAGCATTATTGAGTCTCAATGAAAAATTGAGCAGAAGGGGGAAATTATGAATAGTAAAGCGCGTAAGTATGATTATGTTGTTATCGGGATATCGGCTGTCATTTTCGCCATTATTTTTGTGCTGAGCCAGATCGACCAGGAGGGGTTTGTTGCAGCGCTCAACAGTGTTGTAAACTTTCTGTGCGGCAATCTTGGCTGGTTCTTAAATCTGGCAACACTGCTGTGTATTGCTTTTGCACTCTATTTTATGTTTTCGAAATATGGAAAGATCAAGCTGGGCGGAAAGGACGCCAAGCCAGAGTTCAAGACCTTTACATGGTGGGCTATGTCGCTGTGTGCTGGTATGGGTATGGGAATTGTGTTCTTCCCGCCGGCGGAAGTCATCGAATATACTTTCCGTCCAGCTGTTGGTGCAGGACTTGAGGCTGGAAGCTACGGTGCGTTAAGCTGGGCCATGGAAAATACCATGATGCACTGGTCGCTCACCCTGTACGGCGTCTATGTCATTGCGGGGCTTATTGCTGGTTATGTTTATCACAATATGAAACAGCCCTTCAGCGTGTCGGCAACACTATACCCGCTGTTTGGAGACAAGGTTTACCGCTATAGAAGCTGGATTGACGGCATTGTAACCTTTGCCATTGTCGGCGGTGTCGCTGGTTCTTTTGGCTACGGGATTTTACAGGTAGCCAATGGTCTCAGTCAGGTGTTTGGCATTGGCGCAAATTATCTTTCTTACATCATTATCGGAATTGTCATTACTTTGATTTATACGTTGTCGAGTGTTTCAGGCCTCAAGAAAGGCATTCAGTGGCTCGGCGATAATAATGCCAAGCTCTTTATCCTGATGCTGATTTATGTAGTTATTTTTGGACCGACCATCTTCTCGCTGTCCCTCGGTACAGAGACAACCGGGAGCATGATAACGCATTTCTTCTCAAACATGACCTTTAATGAACCCATGGTGGGTGCAGATAAATGGTCGGTGTGGTGGAACTGGCTCTGGTATATTGATTTCTTTATCTTTGCGCCGACCACGGGCTTTTTCCTGGCACGTCTGGGTAAAGGCAGAACCTTCAAGGAATTTATTGGTGTTAATATGATCGCGCCTGGTCTGTTTGGTATGGTTTGGTGTTGGCTCTTCGGCGGTCTGGCAGCTCATGAACAGTTCTTTGGCGGCCTGGACTTAAACGCCATTATGCTAAAGGACGGCACAGAAGCCGTTATGCTGAGCCTGTTTGACAGCATGCCCCTTTCAAACGTCATGAAGGTTTTAATGATGATCATCATCGTTATTTCATTTGTAACCCTGGCAAACGCAGTCACCTCGACAGTTTCTAAAATGAGTCTGAAGGGCCAGGATGATGACGCAGAGGATAAGGATGCACCAAAGGGAATTCAGATTTTCTGGGGTGTGCTCATGGGCGGTATCGCACTTTTATTCTTGCTGCTGGGCGGCTTGGACGGTGCGAAAGCCGTTAAATTGCTGGTTGGTTTTCCCATTGTATTTTTACAGGTCGTCGTGATCTTTGGGTTTGTAAGAATGTTCTGGACAAAACAGTATCTGGAAGTTGAAGAGATCGAAGGCAAGGAAGTCGCGGTCGCAGCTGCCCGCAAACGTGAGGAACGGGCTGAGGAAAAAAGACAGAAACAGGAAATGAAAAAAATAAAGCAAACAAAGGAGAATAGAAAATAAAATGAAGGATAATTTAGAGATAAGATGGCATGGTCGCGGCGGCCAGGGCGCGAAAACGGCCGCACTGCTATTGGCTGATGTTGCCTTTTCGACAGGGATGTATGTGCAGGGTTTTCCAGAGTATGGCCCGGAAAGAATGGGAGCGCCGATTACAGCCTATAATCGACTGAGTCAGAGCAAAATCCGGGTGCACTCAAATATCTATGAGCCGGACTATGTGGTGGTCGTTGATGAGACCTTGCTGGAATCGGTCGATGTGACCAAGGGGGTGAGCCCCGAGGGTGCGGTAATCATCAATACCAGCAAGGATAAATCTGAAATTATCAAGCACCTTAAGGGTTATACCGGACGAGTTTTTACTATTGATGCCCGGAAGGTATCTATCGAAGCTCTCGGAAAATATTTTCCAAACACGCCCATGCTCGCCTCCATTGTAAAGGTAAGCGGCGTTATGGAAAACGAAGCGTTTCTCAGTGAAATGCGGCATTCTTTTGAGCATAAATTCGCATCGAAGCCAGAGGTTATTGAGGGCAATATGAAGGCTCTGTCGCTGGCGCTTCAGGAGGTAAAATAAATGGCAGCAGATATTTCTAAATTAAGTGAAAGCGTCAGATGGCAAGAACTTACAACTGGCTGTACCGTTGTGGGTAGTAAGACATCGGAGGCTTTTAATACAGGCGAATGGCGGGTGGATACTCCCGAGTATATTGCAGATAACTGCAAACAGTGTCTGCTCTGCGTACCGGTTTGTCCAGACAGCTCTATTCCGGTAAAGGATGAAAGACGACTGGACTTTGATATGGATCATTGTAAGGGATGTGGTATCTGCGCAAAGGTATGCCCCTTCGATGCGATTATTATGAAGGAAGGAGAATGAAAATGAGAGAACGCTTATCAGGAAACGAGGCCATTGCCATTGCGATGCGCCAGATCAACCCGGATGTTATGCCGGCATTTCCCATCACGCCTTCCACAGAGGTGCCGCAATATTTTTCCAGCTTTGTGGCAGATGGTAAGGTCGACACGGTTTTTGTTCCGGTTGAAAGCGAGCACAGCGCCATGAGCGCGGCCACCGGCTCAGAAGCGGCAGGCGCCAGAACACTGACCGCCACCTCGTCATGCGGGATGGCGCTCATGTGGGAAATGCTCTACGTTGCGGCTTCCAACCGCCTTCCCATTGCAATGGCGTTGGTAAACCGCGCTTTATCCGGCCCGATCAATATTAACTGTGATCACTCTGACGCCATGGGTGCAAGAGATTCTGGCTGGATTCAAATTTTTGCCGAAAACAATCAGGAGGCCTATGACAATTTTGTTCAGGCATATCGGATTGCGGAGCACCCGGATGTCCGCCTGCCGATTATGATCTGTCAGGACGGCTTTATCACAAGCCATGCAGTTGAGAACATTGATCTTCTCGAGGACGCTGCTGTCAAAGATTTTGTGGGAGAATACACGCCGGACGAGTATCTCTTAAAAGCCGGAGAGCCTTTGGCGGTTGGTCCATATGCGGTAAGCTCATATTACATGGAAGCCAAAAGAGCCCAGCTTGAAGGCCTTAAAAATGCGAAAAAAGTCATTCAGTCTGTGGCTGATGATTTTGAGAGCATCTCAGGAAGAGAATATGGCCTGTTTGAGGCATATCAGCTGGAGGATGCTGAGTATATCATGATCATTATGGGCTCAGCGGCAGGCACAGCCAAGGATACCGTTGACGGGCTTCGTGCTGCAGGAGTCAAGGCTGGCGTGCTGAAAATCAGAGTGTTCCGCCCCTTTCCTTCAGAAGAAATCGCAGAGGCCATCCGGCACGCAAAGGTCATCGCCTGTATGGACCGCACCGAAAGCTATAACGGCTACGCAGGCCCTATCGCCGAGGATGTGAAAAACGCCCTGTATAACATAAACGTCAATATCCCCATGATCAACTATGTTTATGGCCTTGGCGGTAGAGATGTTACCATCGAAAGCCTCGCGTCTGTCTTTGACGATATGCAGAAAGCGGACAAAGCAGGCGATGTCGGCGAAAACTACCGTTATTTATCGGTTAGAGAATAGGAGGAATAAGAATGTCGTATAATTTTAAAGAAACGATGAATAAAGAGGAACGACTGGCACCAGGCCACAGAATGTGTGCCGGCTGCGGCGGAACAATCGCGGTTCGGAATGTCCTGCGCGGCCTGCACGAAGGCGATGAAGCAGTGATCACCTGCGCCACGGGATGTCTGGAGGTATCTTCTTTCATGTATCCCTTCACAGCGTGGAAGGACTCCTTTATCCATAATGCCTTTGAAAACGCCGCTGCCACCTGCAGCGGTGTGGAATCTGCATACCGTGCCTTAAAGAAAAAAGGAAAGGTACAGGAAAATTATAAATTCATCACTTTTGGCGGTGACGGCGGTACCTACGATATTGGTTTTCAGTCTCTTTCAGGCGCAATGGAGAGAAACCACGACATGGTTTACGTCTGCTATGATAACGAAGCCTACATGAATACAGGAATCCAGCGCTCCTCAGCAACGCCCATGTACGCAGACACCACCACAAGCCCTGTCGGCCGAGAATCAGACGGCAAGGAGCAGAATCGAAAAGATTTAACCGAGGTGCTCGCCGCCCACGACATCCCCTATGCGGCCCAGACCACCTTTATCCGGAATTTTAAGGATCTTCATACAAAGGCAGAAAAAGCGATCTATACAAAAGGCGCGGCCTTTTTAAATGTCCTCGCGCCCTGTCCGCGGGGCTGGCGTTACAACACGCCGGATATCATGGATATCTGTAAGATGGCGGTCGAGACCTGCTACTGGCCGCTTTATGAGGTGATTGAAGGAAAATGGATACTCAATTATGAGCCAAAGAAAAAACTGCCCATTGAAGATTTCTTAAAAGTTCAGGGCCGCTTCAAGCATTTATTTAAAAAAGAAAATGAAGGACTCATTGAAAAAATGCAAAAAGAAGTCGACCGTAAGTGGGAAGCACTTCAGAAAAGATGTGACGCTTAAGAGACTTGGTATTTTTGGAAGGGGAGTGTTCTGATTGTTAGGCTCAAAATTGATCTTGAAATGTTTGAAAAATGAGAAAGTTGATATCATTTTCGGTTACCCGGGTGGGTCGTTGCTTCCTTTGTATGACGCATTGCGTGAATCACCGATTGAGCATATTTTAGTCAGAAACGAACAGGCCGCTCCCCATTACGCCAGCGGCTATGCCAGACAGTCCGGTAAGGTTGGTGTCTGTCTGGCGACTTCCGGCCCTGGTGCGACAAATCTGATAACCGGTATTGCAACTGCTTATCAGGATTCGATCCCGATTGTCGCGATTACCGGACAGGTGAATTCTGCGTTGATCGGTACAGATGCTTTTCAGGAAGCAGACATTACCGGTGCGACGGAGCCATTCACCAAGCATTCTTACCTTGTTAAAGATCCAGAGGATATCCCGAGAATTATCCATGAGGCTTTTCATATTGCTTCTACGGGCAGGCCGGGCCCGGTCCTCATTGATATTCCGAGAGATGTTCAAAATACCAATGCCAAGGTGACACAGTGCTGTGAAACAATTGATATTAGGGGCTATAATCCAACCATTGCCGGCCATGCGGGCCAGATTCGACGGGCAATCCGTGAAATAAAGGCGTCTAAACGACCTGTTATTTACGCAGGCGGTGGCGTGGCTCTGAGCCATGCCGAAGCTGAGCTTCTTGTGTTTGCCGAAAAAAACAGTATTCCGGTAATCACAACCCTTATGGGCGTGGGATGTTTTCCAGAGAATAACCCTTTATATTGCGGTGTGGTTGGAAGTCATGGTTTTGTCTGCTCCAATAAAATTTTAAACGCGGCAGATCTTTGTATTTGTATCGGCGCGAGAATGTCTGATCGTGGAACAACTAATGCCGCTGAGGAAATAAATCACATGCAGTTGATTCATATTGATATCGACCCGGCTGAAATTGGAAAAAATATTGATGACACCAATATCCCGATTGTTGGAGACGCCTCTGCTGTATTAAAAAATTTTAACCAGAAAGATCTACAAATTAATACGGTTGATTGGCTGCAATATATTCAATCAATTAAGATGAAGTATTTGCCGGCCTATAACCATGCTTTGGAAAAAGGCTTTATTAACCCCAAAATTATGATGAAAGAAATTTCAGACATCACCATGGACAATACGACGATGGTAGCGGATGTAGGGCTAAACCAAATATGGACAGCGTTGCATTATAAATATTTTAATGATCGCCGGTTTTTCACCTCTGGTGGTCTGGGAACCATGGGCTACAGTATTCCGGCTGCTGCCGGAGCTGCCTTTGCTTCAAAAGAAAAACCTCGGCAGATTTTTGCGGTTTGTGGGGACGGCAGTTTCCAGATGGCTATGGGTGAACTGGGGGTCATCGCAGAGCACGGGTTGGATATTAATATCTTATTGATCAATAACCATAAATTAGGGATGGTTAGACAGCTTCAGCATGATAATTATGGAAAAAACCATTACTATGGAACGGACATTAATTTTAATGTTAACTTTATGAAAGTTGCAGAAGCATATAAAATAAAGGGTTATACTGCAGAAACAAATGAAGAAGCAATAGAGGCTGTAAAGGATGCGTTGTCATATAGAGGACCGGCCATTATTGAATGCCAAGTGCATCCTGACTTTATAAAATTTTGAATCATTAATTTTAAGCTAAACTACTACCTACCAATGACGACTATGTGGATTTATATCAATCAAATTCACGCAGTCCCCCTCTTTTAGATTATAAGAATAAAAGCTCCCTGGATGTTACGCCAAGAGCTTTTATTTTTTCTTTCAAAGCTAAAATGAACAAAATACCATTAGCTTTTATAACTGTTGAGGAGTTCTAAAAACTCCGTAGTCTTCACCTATTCATTTGTTACCTTGTTACCAGACTGGGGTCTTCCCCAAAATATAGTGGGTTTGAGTAGAAATAGGAAGAACTATAACGTCCAGAATATAAAACACACAAGCAACAAACCCTACAGAAAAACAAGCATTTCAGGGCCTTTACAGTTCTCAAAACGTTAATAAGAGTTATCTTGTTCGTGTTGATCAAACAAGAAACATTAGTAGATATATCGGCAGATACGACCAGAGTGATAAATATCATATTTCATCAAACTTGGAAACTGTATTTGCAAATTTAATATACAGAAATAACCGAGATGCGTTTGAAAGTACCATAGTTGAGTGGCAGAAGTACAATGAAATAAAATGGGAAGAGTTGTATTCCCAGATGAATCGTTGGCTGTCATTAAGTGGTGTGTGGGCAGATTATTCACTGTTTAGAAAAGTGATTGTTGAAGGAATCTATCCGATGCACCCGCTGGCTACATTTATGCTTACGCAATTATCAGATTATCTTCAAAATAGATCGTCGATGACTTTGATAAGTCAGTATATAGCAGAAGTTGCGGATTCTTCAATTGAAAATGGAATACCGTTGGTACTTCCTGAAGAGTTGATGTGTGGCGATCTGTATCAAGAAATGTTGTCATCAGAGATAAACGGTAAACAGTTGTCTCAGCATTGTATTCGATATGATAATATTTTAAGAAAACAAGGAGATAAACTTTCCGATCGTTTGTTGGCAGTTTTGAGAGCAAACTTAATTGCACGTATTCTGAAGTTTAAAACTCGCGATTATGAAGATGCGAAAGAAGCATTGGTTTTATGTTCAGGACTCACCATCTCAGAATTAGAAGACGAATTAGAACTTCTTGAAAATGAGTATGCAGTACTTGGATTTGATGAGCATGCAGGATGTTTTGACTTTATGGAAGATTCTCGTGGTGCTCATGAATACAAAATCAAAAAGAAACGAATTGCAGCTACATGGAAAACAGATTTCAGAGCAATGTTTAAGACTGCAAAAGTCCTAGAAATAGGAGAGCTTAGCGAACCGCAAGAAACATCTTTTGGTACAACGCATAAAATACTTACAAATGAGTGGAAGTATTCACAGGAGGTTCTTCTTGCAGAAGACGTATCAAAAGAATTAATTGGAGAATACAAGAAAACTTGGAAGGCAAGCGTGAGCGCTGCAGTGCCAAAAGGCAGATTAATATGGATTTATGTAAATAAAGATACGGATTATCAATACATTAAACGCTTACATATGTTTGCTAAAGAACTCCAAGGATCACCAATATTGCTGATGTTGCTTAATGATTCTGAGGACCGCTTAGCATCTGCATTGAAGAATTATGATGTATTGGATCAGATGGATGATAGCATCCGTCAAATGTATTCTAGAGCATATTCTGATGACTATAACCAAGCTGAAGATATCTTGAGAAATGAATTTGAGATGTTGAAAAAGCAAAGACAGTGCATATATCCTGACGAAATAATTCAGCTGAAAAAGCGTCTGCAGGTTGCGTTGACAGAAGTGTTTGAAGGTATATATCCAAAAGTCGTTTCGTTTAATTTTGACGGGTTGTTAACTGCTTCGAATAATTTTACAGGAAAAGGAAGTCAATATTATTGTCAAATCATTAAAATGCTTCTTTCAAATAATGTAAATTACGACACCATTCATGATTTTACATCAGATGTAAGGAGTAAGATTACAGCAGTGCTAATGGAAAGCAGTGCTACTTCTTGGAAATGTATTAGCACAAACTATGCTATTATGCCACCAGCAGAATCTAGAGCTAGAGCTGTATATGAAGAAGCAGTAAGTGATTTGAACTCTTCTAAAAAGTATGATTGTGTTCAATTTTTAGAAAAATATTGTTATCCGCCGTATGGCTTGAGTGAAGAGTCTGCTTTGATGATGCTTGCAGTATTACTTGCAAATCATAGTTACTGTGTAAGAATCCACTATAATGGCTCACAAAACAGCATTATTCGTTGGAAAGATGAAGTTATTATCAAGGATAAAAAAATCAATATGGACTTAATCAGAACATCCAAATTGATTTTAATTGATACTAATGCTGTTGAAGCCAAATTCCAGCAATATATTAATCGCTTAGATGCAACGACAGACTTAGATGCTGTAATTCGTTTGCAGAGAGAAATTCAGAAATTTGCTGATGATAACGGAGTACCGGAGTCTCTTGAAGTAAATTACAAATTAGCCAATTCTAGATTTGAAATCGCAGCTAGAGCCCGAAAAGATTGGGATGACAGAATTGTTAAGGTTGAAGACGAACTCGAAACCGCGTATGAAAGAGGTAATGTATATAATGCGCTAGTTGCACTTGAGACAATCGATGAAATTCCTTTATATTCAATATTTAATGAAAATGGTTTTACTATCAGCGAAGAATATAGAAATCGGTTATTAGAGTTGGGAAACGAGGCAAGAAATATCGTTGACACGTGTTTTGAAAATTGGTTGGAGGGTACTATTCATTGTAAATCTGTAGAAGCAATGACTCAGTTTGAAAAGCATGTTAAGCGGTGCAATGAGAAATTAGTGAAATTTAGATTTGCTACTTATGCAAAGAAATTGTCAGCAAAAGGTGATGCTGAGTTAGCTAAAAAGGATGAAATTAGAAGCCGACAGGAACTGCTTTCGGATGGACAAAAGTATTTAACTGCATATAAAAAAGTATCCACCAAAAATTATACGGACGTTTCTGATATGCTTGCAAAGGCTAAGGATTTGTTAGAACGATTATCAAAATACGAATTAGCCTTAGGAAATGATGCAAAGCGATTACATACACAATTGGATCAATGTGTAGCAAAACTCGATTCTGCTAAAAAGAGAATGCAACAAGATATGGAAAATATCTGGGAAGATTTAGCTAATACACAAACATTAGAAGATATTGAAAATGTCCAAAGTTGCATTGCTATGGTAATGAACTATCGAATGGCTACTCGTGATTTGCAGGATTTTGAAGAGCTTAATACAGCCTTAGATAATTTTGTATCAGATATTAATGTTTTGAAGGAAGCTGTGAATGATAGAAAATTATTACAGAAAGAAATTGCTTCATTAAGAAATAAATACTCTGATGCAGAATTAGATTTTGATGTTGATGCAGTTCTTGAAGATGTTATTTCGAGTGCAGAAAATGCAATCGATACAAAGGATCATGTATGGAGAACTCAGTATCTTACTTTAGGAAACCAGACAAGAGAAGAAATACATATATGGAAGGATAACACCCGAATTTTACCAGCATTTTTAAAACAAGAAACAATAGAAGCTGTTGAGAAAATGAAAATAGAAGCCGACCAAATTGTAAGTAAAGCAATGATTGAAGATGTGGTTTTCTATTTTAAGAAATTAAATCCAGAAGAGAGAACTCGCTGTTTAGCATTGTTAATGAGTAATAACGAGGACTGTTAAATATGAGAGTGTTAATGCTTGGCAATAGTTTTACTTTTGCAAACAACATGCCAGATACCCTGGCTAACTTAATAGATGCCGAAGTGGTTCAGCACACCCGTGGTGGAGCACGCCTTGCCGAGCAGTTGAATCCTAACACCAAGATGGGAGGAATGACGCAAGCGGCTCTGGAGAATGAGAAGTGGGATTATGTAATTCTCCAGGAGATGAGCAACGGCCCGATTACTTCCAGGGAAAGCTTCTTGAATAATACTGCATTGCTGTGCGAGCGTATTCGTGCCAACGGAGCAGTACCGGTTCTGTATGCCACCTGGGCTTATCAGAAGGGCGGCAAGCAGCTGGAATCCTTCGGTATGGATTATGATGAGATGTTTCAGAAGATGTATGATGCTTATCATGAGGCTGCCGATCAGAACGGAGCTTTGATTGCCGATGTAGGTAAGTGCTTCTATGAGGAAGCAGCTAAGCAGGATATCTTTGCTGAGGATGGCTGTCATCCAAATGAGCTTGGATCTAAGCTTGCAGCGCAGGTAATTGCTGATGTTATCTTAGCTGATCAGGCAACCAAAACAGAAGTAGTGATTGAACCAAAGGCAGAGGACAACGATACAAGGCTTCGCATCATATATCTCTATCAGATGCTTCTGACGCAGACCGATGAGGAACATACCCTTTCCACAAAGCAGATCACTGACTGCATGATGGAGCAGCACAATATTCTTGTGCATAGAACCACCGTGCCTAAGGATATTGATTTGCTTCGAGCAGCTGGATTCGAGATTATTGGAGAGCGTAAGCGTGCCTGGGAATACTACCTGGCAGACCGCAAGTTCTCTGTGCCGGAGTTAAAGCTTCTGATCGATGCAGTGCAGTCTTCCAAGTTCATTACGGAGAAGAAGAGTGAGAGCCTGATTGAAAAGCTAATTTCTTTGACCAGTGAGACCAATGCAGATAAGTTAAAGAGATCTGTGCATATCACCGGCCGTGTGAAGTCAGAGAATGAAAAAGGCTATTACATTGTTGATGCAATCAATGATGCCATTAATGCCGGCGTGAAGATTTCCTTCTATTATTTTGAAATCAATGGTAAGAAGAAGGAAGTGCTCAGGAACGATGGGAAACCATATACAGTCAGTCCATTTGATCTGATCTGGGATGGCGACTATTACTATCTGACTGGTTACTGTGATGAGAGGGAGTCTGTTCGCACCTATCGAGTAGACCGCATTAAGAAGCAACCGGAGCTGCTGACAGAGAAGGCTGTTAAGAAGCCGAAGGGCTATGATGTATCCAAATACACAACCGAAGTCTTCCGTATGTTCTCTACAGATGAAGCAGTTGACGTGACCTTGCTTTGTGACAACTGCTGTATGAAGTCTGTGGTAGATAAGTTCGGTATGAAGATCAAGACTCGTAGCGTCGGTGAGGAACAGTTCCGGACAACGGTTAAGGTCTGCGCAAGCCCAACCTTCTATCGCTGGGTATTCGGATCTGCAGGAAAAATCAAAATTGAAGGGCCGACGGAGGTCCGAAATGAATATAGAGAAATGCTGAAAAAGGCATTGGATTCTATAGAGTGATAATCATCTGAAAAAGATTTAAAAAGACTCTTGACTCTCCCCTTAGGGGAGCATCCAGAATATGGATTGTAACGAAGGAGGTGAATGTCACATGCTAAAGATCGGTGAATTTTCGAAGCTGTCTCATCTGACAGTAAAGGCGCTCAGGTTTTATGAAAGAGAAGGCCTTCTGATACCGGTATCGATTGATTTCTGGACCGGATATCGTTTTTATGAAACCAGTCAGCTGGCAAGAGCGGCTCAGATCAAAGCGTATAGACAGCTTGGTCTATCCATAGATGAGATCAGAGACATTATGAATGGTAAGGATGCAAGAAAGATCTTTACCGAGAAAGCGAAAGCACTGCAGGAGCAAAGGGATGACATTGATATTCGCCTCTCCATAATCAATCACATATTGGAGGATGAAGAGATGAAATATCAGGTAACAGAAAAGACTATTCCGGAAATGATCGTTTATTATTCAGAAACTGTACTGGACAAGTATGAAGACAGTATGCAGTGGATTCCTGCTCAGGGAGCAGAGTGTATGAAGCTCAATCCGAATCTGAAATGTGCGGAGCCACCTTATGAATTTTGCGAGTATCTTGACGGAGAGCATAAGGAAACAGACATTCAAATCAGACATAACGAAGCTGTAACAGCCATGGGTGTTGAGAGTGACACTATCAAATTCAGACGGCTTCCTGAGACAAAGGTGATCAGTATCTTCCACAAAGGTGCATATGATCAGATTGGTGAGGCATACGCCTACATTATGAAATATGCAGAAGAAAATGGATTTGAGATTGCTGGTCTTGCAAGAGAATGTTATATTGATGGTATCTGGAACAAGGATAGCGTAGATGAATGGCTGACCGAGATCTAGTTACCAATTAAATAATCATTTATGAAAAAGGAGTTTGCTTTTTGACAATTAGCAGAACACTGGAGATTGTGGCATAACCGGGAGGTTTGCTGACAATCGCAAAACCTCCCGCTTTTCGAAAGCATTGAACGTCATCAATTTTCAGGAGGAAATAAATAATGAATACAAATGTCATTAACATTCGTTTAGAGAAAAAAAGAATATCGTGTAGTAGAAAACCTTGTAAGAGAATCATTTTGGAACGTGTATCGTCCGGGATGTCTGGAGCATTATGTGCTCAATCAATTGCGAGAGGATCCTGCGTTTATTCCAGAACTCGATTTCGTAATGGAGTTGGATGGAAAGATGATTGGACAGAATATGTTTATGAAGGCAGTGATCAAATCAGATGATGGAAGAGATGTTCCGATTATAACCATGGGTCCAATCTGTATCACACCAGAGCTTAAGAGAAAGGGCTATGGTAAAATCCTGTTGGATTATTCGCTTGAGAAGGTTGCCGCTATGGGATTTGGAGCTGTATGCTTCGAAGGAAACATTGATTTCTATGGAAAGAGCGGTTTTACGTATGCCAGTGAGTATGGTATTCGTTACCACGGATTACCAGAAGGTGAGGATGCATCTTTTTTTCTGTGCAAGGAGCTGATTCCCGGTTACCTGGATGGAATCACTGGAGAGTATGCTACACCGGAAGGCTATATGGTAGATGAAAATGAAGCCGAGAAGTATGACGCTACATTTCCTACCAAGGAAAAATTGAAGCTTCCAGGTCAGTTATTCTGATTTTCTGACGAACAAATCACAATTTTATAACGATAATCGTGGAAGGTGTTGTCTGATGGCGACACCTTCTTCTTTTGGCACAAAAAGTGCTTGCAGACCACGAACATATATTCTATAATGACCATATCGCAGGTGGAAACAACTTATTTCCGGTATAGATTTAGAATTAGAAAGAGAGGATCCTTTTATGAATACTAAGGATCCAGAACTAATGGACAGAATCAAAGAGTATATCAGTGGCTATTATAGGGAGTATAACGGCCTCATGCCTACCATCACGCAGATTTCCAATGCGATGGGTGTTGTCAGAAGCACTGCGTATAAGTATCTTGTGGCGATGGATAAGAAGGGCATGATTTCTTACCAGGATGGAAGGATATCCATTCCGGACATGGGCAAGATTATAGTTGAGTCCGAGCAGGTAGATGCTGTCGGTGCAATCAACTGTGGTGAACCCGCACTAGATGAGAACAATGAGAATACGCTGAAGCGTTATGCGGGAATCGACAAGGAATCCCGCAAGGTTGTTCTTGAGTATATGAACCAGGAAGTATATCCGGATAAGAAGATTCTGATCAGTTCGCTGATCTGTCAGGGAGTTCTAAGTCATGTGATCAAGGCGATATAAACTTTTTAAGGGAGGATTAGCCGATGAAACAGTATGATGTGAAGTGCCCTGTGTGTGGACATGTAAATCACAACCTCTTTTTGGAGGAAACTGACGGATGGATGGAATGCGAAGAATGCAGCTCCATGACCAGATTAAATCGATTCGGTGAAACAATCCGAATCCCCATAATCGCCGTGAATGGGCATTGCAAGCCTGCAGTGCTGCACGCATAAGAATATGGGAAAGTATACGATCTGGAGGTTGGTTATGTATGAGCAGAGTGAACGTCAGTGTAGAAAGCATTACTTATGCTGATGGCTCCATTGTCCCGAAGAAGATCTTCTGGGAGGATGGACGTACCTGGAATATTGACAGAGTCATCCATATGGCCGGACCGGTCAACAATGAGTTTGAAGGAATTCGCTACACCATTGCAATTGGGAGTGCGGTAAAAAATATATATCGGTTAGGATCAACCTGGTATGTGTATACCATTGAGGATCCGGACCAGACGGAGGTTGACTCAGCTTGAAACACTTTATTCCAAACAGAGAGCTTGATGAGCTCGGTACAGGAGTAGTTCTGACCTACATTAAAAAGTCAGGAATAGCAGGCCTTCCAAGGTGTGTGGATATTGAAGGCATTGCTAATTCAATGGGACTTAACGTTGTATATGAAACTTACGCAGAGGACGATTACGATAAAATCGGATTTCTGTCAGACGGAATTACACCTTTGAAGGTAAAAAGAGGAAACAAGATCGTTCCATTTCTTTTCCCTTTGGGAACAATCGTTGTGGAAGCTAATCTTCGAAAGGAAACAGAGAGCGGGAAACGTCGCTTTACCATCGCGCACGAGGTGGCACATTTCATTATTAATCGCCACAATCCAGTGCCCCAGTTCCAGCGGACATTCGACGCGGAGCGGGAGTATTCGTTAGCTGAGATGAAGAAGCATTTCAATCTGGCTGAAACGCAGGCTGACAAGCTTGCTGCAGCACTTCTGATGCCTTACTTTATTGTAGAAGCTGCATTGAAGGACTTTAACAATGGAAACAAGCTTAAGATCTATGGAGACAGTGTATTTGCTCCAAAGGATCGAATTATCATAAAGAAAATGGCAGCACAGATCGGAGTGTCCTTTTCAGCACTCCTGATCCGAATCAAACAGCTCGATATGGTTGAGTGCAGACCAATTGATGAGTATGTTGAGGCTACATTAATGACGGAGGTGATTGGTTGAATCAGGCAACATTAAGATTTAACCCAAAGTATCCGATTCCCTGTGAAGATATTCAGCGAAAGCTTCTATTATCTATGGAAGCTGCTGAGGAGGTTGGTTCCCGCGAAATGCGATGTCCAATCTGTGGCTTCAAGGTGACGGATGTACCACTGACTCAGACCGAGGTTGTCTATGTCAGATGTCGCAAGTGTAAATTTGAAGGACCCTTAAGTCCTGCATATTTCCGCAGGATGAAAAGAAAGAATTATGCTTATACCGGTCCGTATCAGAAAAGAGGCATGATTCGCTAACAATCAAATAAGAAACAAAATAACAATTACGAACTTTTAATCGAGCAAGCGGAGCCGGTCATTGATCGGATAATCTACCAAGCGCCGTACGAAGCAAGTCATTGAATAATGGGATAACCATATCCTTTTATTTGACTTATTTCGACGGCGCTTTTCTTTATGCTCAAAAATGCTTGTTTTGCTGCCAGCTCCAATATCGATTGCTTCGTACGGTCAGTAGAAGTCCTGATCCCGGCAAATGCTTGGGAAAGGACTTTTATGATCTACAAATACGAAAGAATCTGCAGAAACGAGAATTTAACAGAGGAGCACATCAAAAAGATTGACAACGGGCTCCACGCATTAACCCAGGCAAAATACAGAGAGGAACAGGCAAGAGAAAAATATGGCGTTGAGATTCTGTCTTCGGATGCAATGATGGGACCGGATGGAGAGGTTGGAAGCTTTGAGATGGCCGATCCTGATATGGATGTCGAGGAGATTGTAATGCACAAGCTGCAGCTGGAACGCCTGCATGAGGTGTTAGCTATGCTTGACGAGGAAGACAGCTGCTTCATCATAGAATACTTTGAAGGCAAGGGAGAAGGAAAATTTCTGGATGCACTCTGTGTCCGTTATGGACTTTCCAAAAAGCAGGCCAATACAAGAATGCACAAAATCGTAGAATTACTCCGAGAATTATTCTAAAAAGCAAAAAAAGTTTCATAAAAGTGGAGATGCAGTCAAAAAAACGTGACCACAGATTATATAGAGGGGTCAAGAACCTGGCAAGGTTTCCGGAGCTATCGTAGTGTGGATGCGAGAGCTTCCGGTTCCAGAAACAATAACTGAGAAAGAGGTACATAGAATGGAAAAATTAATTAGCCGAAAAGAGGCTGCAAAAATATTGGGAATCAGTGTTACAGCACTGGATCAGGCACGTAGCTGTGGTCATATCACCTATGTGCAGTATGTAGAAAATGGTTGTGTGTATTTTACAGAGAGAGCATTACAGGAATACGTTGCTCGCTGCACCCATCGTGCAAGACCTTTGGATAATAACCCAACCTACAGAAAGAGAAGAGTATAGAAATCGACAACATGGATAGAACTCCCGGCATATGTTAAATAATAATTACAGTGCTGGGAAGAATGGAGGGACGTAATGGCTAGAAGACGTCAGATTCCGAAATACGGAACAGTGGTGCATAACGGAGTGACTTATTATAGAACTAGAATTCGAGATGCAGGTGGAAAGAGAGTTGCTCTTTATGGGAAAACAAGGGAAGAACTTTATGATAAGGTAGAAGAAGCTAATCGACAGATCGAGGACAAGATCTTCAGGCAGAAGACACCAACAGTAAAAGAGTATGCTGAAAAATGGCTGTACATGCAGTCGGCCCATGTCAGATATACGACAATGTTAGATTACACGTCAAAGGTGAAAAACTATATCGTTCAGCCGCTGGGGCATATGTACATGGCAGATGTGACGCAGGATGATATCAAGATGGCTTTGGTGCCGGTTTCAAAAAAATCTGAATCGGTATATCATTCCGTGGTGATGCTGTTGAAGTGCATTTTCTATTCAGCAGAGGACAATCATTTAATCAGGGAAAATCCAACGAAGAGAATCCCTTCCAGGGGAGGCGTTCCGGAGAAGGAGAAACCGCCATTGACAGATGAGCAGGTGGAAATGCTTTTGGATGCGATCAAGGGTCTGCCACCTTATGTGTTTGTAATGCTGGGGCTTTATGCTGGACTTCGACGAGAAGAAATTCTGGGACTTAAATGGGATTGTGTGTTTCTTGATGAAGAGATGCCGTATCTTTCTGTGAAAAGAGCCTGGCACACAGAGCGTAATCGTCCGGTTATTACAGAACAGCTGAAAACGAAGGCTGCAAAAAGAGATATTCCACTTCCAGATTGTCTGACTGAATGCTTAAGAGAAGCAAAGGAACAGTCGAAATCTGAGTTTGTGGTGTGTAATAGAGGTGGTGAGGCCCTTTCCTATACACAGTTTAGGAGAGTGTGGCAGTATATTGTGACACGATCAACCAAGGAGAGAACTTATGTGAGATATGTGAACGGTGAGAAAATCAAGCATACAGTTACGCCGGTGCTTGGAGAAAAGGCTAAGCATAACAACACGGTTGTATATACATTGGACTTTCAGGTGACACCGCATGAGCTGCGTCATACCTATATTACCAACCTGATCGCTGCATCTGTGGACCCGAAAACAGTGCAGTATCTGGCTGGTCATGAGAGCAGCAAAATCACAATGGACATATATGCAAAAGTGAAGTATAATAGACCAAAAGAGTTGTACGCTGTTGTGAATGGAGCATTCGAACAGAGACAACTCGGGTTATTAAAGACGGAATAGGCCCCTGGTTTGGGGTGAATCAAGGGGTGAAGAAATTAGCGAAATCGCTAAAAACCCCGAAAAATAGAGAAGAGGAACGTGAGGTCAGACAAAATACGGTTTTAGGTTTACCAGATAAATGGGATTAATCGGTATTTTACCTGTTGGGCATAGCGTACATAGCCGGGGAAAGAGGCCAGCAGCGATTGATCCTCATAATAGGTTCGCAGGATCAGCAGAAGGACTATGACCGCGGACACAATACCAGTGGCCCACCCAAAAATCATCCCGACAGTGACGGCCCAGAAGCTCATAAAGAGGTAGCCGGGATGTCTTACAAAACGGTAGGGACCACTGCTACAGACTACGGGCTGAGCATCCTTCAGCATCGGCGTGTCCGCTTCATAGTACTTGTTTGAAAGCAGCGCCCAGGACATCAGCAGGTTGGCGACAGCGCTGAGAACAAGTCCGGCAGCCACAACCGGCTGAGGTACCGAGGACCAATGGAACCGTGCTTCCAGCCCGGCAACGATGTAAATGCCGTAAAAAGACAAAGGACTGCAAAAATTGCGAAGGGTGATATCGCTCCCGGAAGCTTTCTCTGCATTTTTTTCTGGAAACGACAGAGCGGTTGGGTTGCGGTGTAACAGGACAGCCAGTGTGCCAGCCATGATAATCAGATATAAAATAAAATAGATCCAGCCGCGTATACAGCCCAGAGTCCCGGCTGCAACTAAAAAACAGGACAGGCTTAATATTTTTTGCAGCATTGCCAGGGCGGCAAAGCCAATGGTTTGTTTTTTCATAAAAAATTCTCCTGAAAGAAAAATTGGATTTTAAAAATGTTGTTATTATACCATATTTCAAGATCCTTATACAGTAGAGAAGGATGGTTTATCACTCTTTTAGTAGAAATGATTGATTTTTTTATCATAAAGTGTGATATACTAAAAATAAAAAGAGGTTTTAGCCATGGAACAGATTGAACAATTGCAGAAAATTATTGATGAGGGCAAAAGCATTGTATTTTTTGGCGGAGCGGGTGTCTCAACAGAAAGTGGGATTCCTGATTTTCGCAGCAGTAATGGTCTTTATATGCAGGAGTACCGCTATCCGCCTGAACAAGTGGTAAGCCACAGCTTTTTCGTAAACCATACAGAAGCCTTTTATGATTTTTATAAAAACAAAATGATGTTTTTGGACGCTAAGCCAAACGCTGCCCATATGAAGCTGGCAGAGCTTGAAAAATGTGGAAAGCTTAAAGCTGTGGTGACACAAAATATCGACGGTCTGCACCAGGCAGCAGGTAGCAGGACGGTTTATGAGCTGCACGGCAGTATTCATCGCAATTACTGTCAAAAATGTGGGAAGTTTTTTGACGCCGTCTATGTTATAAATGCGGATGGAGTGCCAAAATGCGACGCCTGCGGGGGAATGATCAAGCCAGACGTAGTGCTTTATGAAGAGGCTCTTGACTCAGATACTATCCAGAAAGCCGTGCAGGCAATCAGTGAGGCGGATACGCTGATTATCGGCGGAACATCTTTGGTCGTTTATCCGGCAGCCAGTTTTATTGACTATTTTAGAGGAAAGAATCTGGTGGTTATCAATAAGGACGCCACTGCCAGAGAATCAGAAGCTTCCCTGGCGATCCACGACGCCATTGGCAAGGTTATGGAGCAGATCAAAGTTGAATGCTGACGCTGACACAGAAAAGGAGGAGCTGCGTGCTTAGCTGCGCAGCTCCTCCTTTTCATTTACTATTTTCTGACGCTTGAAATTAAGACGGCTTTCTGAAAGAAACAAGCCGGCAATGGTTAGCCCAATGCCCAAAATAGCTGGCAGGGTAATGTGCTCATGAAGAATAATGACAGAGGTAACAACCGTAATGACCGGGACCATATAAATATATACACTGGTCTTGACTGGACCCAGGAGCTTAACGGCCAGGTTCCAGGTGACAAAGCAGAGCGCTGATGCGCCAAAGCCCAGGAATAAAATATTTGCTAGATTTTTAAACTCAATAAAAACCGAGAGATCCAGATGGAAACCAAAAATAAACAGGGCGGGAACCATAAAAAGCAGCCCATAGAAAAAGATTCTTCGGGTAGTCAGAATGGTTCCATAGCCAAAGCTGCTGATTTTTTTGGTGAAGGTTGAGTAACCAGCCCAGACGACAGCAGCGGTAATGGCCAGCAGATCACCTGCCGGGTTAAGCTGTACGGTATTGTCACCGCGGAAGCTGATCAGGCAGATGCCTGTAATCGCCACGATAAACCCGATGAAAAACCGCGGCCCGGGCCGTTCTCCATGAAGGAAAAAGTAATCAAACAGTGCGGTGAAAAAAGGCGCAATGGCAATGATTACCCCGACATTTGCCGCCAGAGTAAGGGTGAGGGCAAAATTTTCCAAAAGAAAGTAAAGCGTGACGCCGAGAAGACCGGCAGCCATAAAATAGAATTCCTGTCTGCGGTTGTCTAGCCTGAGGCCTTTGGGTGTGACCAGCCATAAAATCAGATAACCAAGAAAAAAGCGGCAAAACAGAATTTCAACAGGCGTAAGCACTCGCAGCAGCACTTTTGTGGCGATAAAGGTAGTTCCCCAGATGACAATGGTAAAAAAGGCAGCAATGTGGCCAAAGGATGTACTCTTAATGTTCGTGTTCATTGGTAGAAGCCTCTTTCTTTGAATGCTTATCTGTCTGGAAGATTTTCTGGTATTGTCTGGGTGTCAGCCCAATGAAATCCTTAAAAAAACGGGAAAAGTGGCTCTGGTCAGAAAAGCCAGTCATGGCAGCGGTGTCAATGGGCGGTATACCCTGTTCCAGCAGCTTTTTAGCCCGCTCAATACGAATTGACTGAAGATAACGGTATGGGGAGACGCCAACCTGTTTTGTGAACAGCAGCAAAAAATAAGACTTGCTGAGCCCGGCAAGAGCCGTTAAATCGTCCAGGGAAATATTGTCAGAAAAGTGATCCTCCATATAGGCACAGACGGCTTTGATTTTATTATCAGGCTCGGCGGTGCTGCTCTGTTCAAAGGGGGAACTGTATTCACGAAAAATTTGTTCCAAAAGCAGAAAGAAAGCCTCCTCCTTTTCAAAGCGTGATGAAATCTCGACAATCCCTGTATAAAGATCATTTAAGGCAGAGGTAATGTCACTCTGATAGACGACGTTTTGGGTAAAAAACGGTGTGTAGGGCTGGCCGGTAACCTCGTGAGCAGCGCTTTTCATGATATCAGCAGGAATATTGACAGCTCTGTAGTCCAGGATTTCTCCGTTCCTTGGGGAACAACGGTGGCTGTCTCTTGGATTAAAGAGCACCAGATCACCGGCGCTCAGGTCATACTCCCGATCTCTGCACCACAGATGCCGTCGTCCGCCTTCTACAAAGCCGATAACGTAATAATCATGAAAATGATTGGGAAATGGCTGTACAATTCCAGTCAGATGGTATGCTTCAATTTTCAGATCTGTATCATAGTAAACATGCCGCTGTTCTTGTTCAAATGTCATGTAATTGCCTCTCTTTCTGGTTTTATTTTAGCAGAAGTGCTGGCTTGTGTCTTGTATGATCTTCCAGGTGAAAGATAAAATTTTAAGAAAAAGAATAGAAAAAGCCATAAACAGGACCCTGGAATTGAAAAGTTTGGAGTTTATCTGCTGCCGGATGCGTTTATGCCACTGTTAACAGTGACTCAATCGTTCTGGAAGATTTTGCGCGATCTCATCATCTTTTTAAATTTATAAATGTTTAAATACTGTTGATCAGGGTATATAAACATTGCAATATCATACCAAACCCTTATCTTTGATAATCTCGGACAACCAAAAAGGCCGCTGTTGCTTTTCCGCATCAGCGGTCTTTTTGTAGTTAAAGAAAAAAATTTTCCGTATCGTAAAGGCTTATGTTATAATTTTGAAAGATTAACAAAAACTAACGGGTCTGCTGATTAATGGTAAATGGCCCTAAAGGGAGAATAAAATGGATAAAAACCAACTGGTTAAACAGCCTGTTCCAAAGATGTTCTTTCACTATCTGCTTCCGGCGGTCAGTGGGACGATGGTAACTTCTATTTATATTTTAGCCGATACAATTATTATAGGAAAAGGTATCGGCACAGAAGCAATGGCTGCCTTAAACATTGTTCTGCCTGTCTTTAACCTTGTTTTTGGAACCGGCCTGTTGTTTGGTGTGGGCGGCTCTGTGCTGATGTCGATCAGCCGGGGGCGGGGAGAAGAGAAAAAGGGACAGCAGTATTTTACCACTGCCTTTATCCTTAATCTGCTGGCAGGGATTGTTTATATATCGCTTTTCTTTGCCTTTGGGGAAAACATCATGCTTTTCTTAGGTGGAACCGCTGTTACCATGCCATACATCATGGAATATGCCCCTTATATTGCAGGTGGTGCACTGATCTTTAGCTTTTCATCATTTTTACAGGCCTTTGTCCGAAATGATGGTGCGCCCAGGCGTGCAATGGCGGCTGTTATCGCGGGCGGTGTGTTTAATATTATCTTTGATATACTGCTGGTTTTTCCCTTTCAGATGGGAATGTCCGGCGCTGCACTGGCCAGCGTTATGGGATCTGTATTAACAGATTGTATCCTGATTTCGCATTTCTTTTCCAGGCAAAACGGGCTGCGGTTTTGTTTTGGAGGGCTGAGATTATCTTTTTTCAAAGCTGTTTTTGCCAATGGCTTTACCAGCTTTCTGATTGAAATTTCAGCTGGTATTGTTATTTTCGCGTTTAACCATCAGCTTTTACGCTATGTGGGAGAGATTGGCGTCAGTGCTTATGGTGTTATTACAAATACGGCCTTTGTGGTCACCGCTTTAAGTAATGGTGTCAGCCAGGCAGCTCAGCCAATTTTGTCAACCAATTATGGCGCTGGAAAGTTTGACCGTATCTACGAAGTGCGGGCTCTGGGGGTGAGGACAGCTCTAGCCGTTTGTGCTTTGCCGGCGCTTCTTGGGCTTTTGATGCCGGATCTGTTTACCTATATTTTTTTAAACCCCTCACCGGAAGTACTGGCGCTGTCTGCAACGGCCATACGCATTTATTTTATTGGTTTTTTTGTTACAGGAACCAACATGTTCATTATCAATTATTTTCAGGCAGTTGTACGGCCGAGGATTTCTTTAGGCCTGTGTCTGTTTAGAGGCTGTGTTTTCAATTTGTTTTTAGTCACTGTGCTGCCGCTTTTATGGGGTGTGACAGGCATCTGGATGGCAGTACCCTTAACAGAGTTTATCTCGCTTGGAATAGGTGTACTCTTGATAAAAAGAATTTCCATTGAACAGTAAAAAAGATTGAAAAAGAAAAGGCCTGAGCAGAAAGCCAGGCCTTTAAATTAGAATAAGCCGATTTTTACATCGACATCATATTCTTTTTTTAGTTCATCGACACGATCAAGGAAAGCGCGGTTTTGTTTTTGCTCAAGAAGATACTGGCGGGCGCTCTCCTTTACCACATCGTAAGGAATAGTTTCAGAGGTTTTGCTGTCGGTCACCTTAATGATGTGCCAGCCAAAGTCTGTTTTTACAGGTTCATCGCTCATTTCGCCAACCTTCATAGCAAAGGCGGCATTTTCAAATTGTGGTACCATCTTTCCTTTTGAGAAATAACTCAAATCGCCGCCCTGTTCTCTTGACGGGCAGACAGAGTAAGCTTTTGCGGCTTCTTCAAAGGTTTTGCCTCCATCCTTGATTTCCTTAATAATATCAATGGCCTGCTGTTCAGATGGCAGTAAAATATGGCTGGCGCGGATGCTGTCCGGTGCGATGAACTGTTTGGGGTTTTCATCATAAAACTTTTTAACCTCTTCATCGCTGACTTCTACATTTTTCATGAATTTGGCAATCATATGCGATTTCAGCAGCTTTTCTTTTGCATCCTCAACCAGAGCGAGATACTCTTCAGATTCGTCCTCGTGATCTTTCTTCCCTTCCAGATAGAAAAGTTCCTGAGCAACAAGCTCCTCGAGTAATTTTCTGCGCCCTTCCTTTGTACGGAACTGGCCCTGCTGCTCCTGAGGTAATTGTTGTATTAAAGCTTCCAGGTCGGTATTGTAAATTTCTTTACCTTCGACCACTGCTACGACTTGTTTTTCCATTTAGAAAATCTCCTTCTATTAATAGTCATTAAATTAAATATTATAGTTTATATTTCTCTTTGTCAAGGGGCGGTTTGGTATACAATGATTTTTTCAGGTTTTACAAAGCTTTTCAAATCCCGCTCTATTTGCCTGATCAGAGCATTGCTATCTGCATAGCTGACGTCGCAGGTGCTTTCGGTTAAAGACCAGGCAAAAACCGGACAGGTCGGATCTTTTTTATAAAAGGTCTTAAACTGCTTACCGCTGATTCGAAAACCGCCGATGTTAATATCCAGCAGCTGGTTTAAATCAAACTGTTTTCCCAGGCTGTCGATAAAGTCGCGGTATATCCTCGCACTGTTGTTGATAGGCATTACGGGCTCAATGGAGAATCGAACTGTCGCATGGGCTCTAAGCGCCTGAGATACTGCCGCCATCCGCGTTGCAAGGGAAGGGGTATGACGTTCGTAAAGATGGATTACCGGATCGGGGAGCAGCGACCAGGCAAAAATGACATTTTGAGGCGGGTCTGAGATGGGAAAACGCCCGGCTTTTGTTTTCACCTCGATCGTCAGGTTAGCATGTCTTTTAGCTAATGCGAGCCATGGGCCCAGAAAGTGGGTAAGCGGATCAAGCGCCATCAAATCACTGTCATAGGAAATGGCCAGATAAAGGGGCTCACAGCTGGATAATAAATCCTGTTCTACAGAGGTGATGAAATCCTCATTATTGACAAAAATAACTATGTGCCCGGAGGGGTAGATGCTTTTTAAGTAACAATAGCTGCAATCATAAAGGCAGTTCATGATAATACCAGTATAGTAAAAGCGTGCATGTCCAAAGTTTTCACAGTAGGGAGAACCATCATAATAAAAATCCTGCTTTTTTCGGGCTAAAATAAGATTTGGGGAACGCTTCTGTGCAATGAAATCCTGATGGTGCCGGTTGAAAATTTGTGAGTAGTCATCAATATAAATAAGACTGTCGTAATTGATTTTTTGTAAAATAGCCTGTGTGTTTGGATGATGGGCTGCCCCCTTCTCAATGTAAATGTGTGAAAAGGGCTTAGCACCAGAGGTTTTTAAGTAATGCATTAAAAGCGAAGCTCCTTTCTTTTTTGATGGTAATTTTAAGCTCAGTATAAGGGAGAAGAGTATTAGAAAGGCAGGCTGAATCTCTGAGCTTTTTCGAAACGCATGCTTTTGTAAAAGTAATTTTTTGTGTCTGAGTCAGGCGAAGCGCGGACTTTGTTTTTTCCATCAGCAGAGATTCCTCTGGGGTAAAAAAGGGCTCCTCATCTTTTTCAAACATAGCCTTCCAGCGGGAAAAGGTTTTTTGCCATTCAGGGTTGTCATTAATCCTCAGCAGAACAATACGATGGGGCGGAAGCTTTCTAAAAGCTGTTTCCAGCGCAGCGGTAACATCAGTGCTCAGAGCATCATCGACAGAGAGATATAAAGACCCCTCGTCAAAGGGATGACGATAGAGAATATCCGGGAAATAGCAATGTGTTTTCCCATTTTTTCTTATCGAAACTTGATTGACGAGGGTCCAGTTTTTAATATTTTGATCATTAACGAGCAAGTAAAAATATTTCATGTCGGCCTCCTTTGAGGTTATTTTACCTCAAAGAAGGCCGTTTGTCATCAGCGATTGCTTTCAATCATATGCTTAACCACCAAAACAGGATGATGAAAAAGCATCCGGGGGCCTGAAAAACGCATTACCTCCTGCACGCGTTTTCGCATTTCCGGTTTGTAGCAGTGGACCGGACAATGGCTGCAGAATGATTTTGAATCCTGAAAAGGACATCGCTCCAGGCGGCCCAGAGCATAATCCAGAAGTGCCTGGCAATCGGGACACAGGTTTTTTTGGCGGTGCTTTTTTAAGCAGTAGAGGCGGATCATTTTTTCAATAATATGCTGTTCAGATTTTACACATGCCATTAGGAGAGCCTCCCGTTTTCTATGGAATAATCCAGGTCGGTGATACCCATGGTGGAACGCCGGTGAGAAACCAACACAACGGTATGGTTAGCTGCATGCTCCCGGATGGATTTCAAAATAATCCCTTCATTCAGGCTGTCCAGATTACTGGTAGGCTCATCGAGAAGAATAAAGGGTGCCTGGTGTAAAAAGGCCCTGGCCAGCCCAATACGTTGTCGTTCGCCGCCCGACAGGGATTCGCCAAGTTCGCCTACGGGAGTATCGTACCCTTTAGGAAGCCGAGTGATAAAATCATGGATAGCGGCTTTTTTTGCGGCTTCGGCCACCTCTTCGTCACTGGCGTTTAAACGGGCAACACGGATATTTGCTCCGATAGTATCATTAAAAAGGTAGGTGCTTTGAGTGACATAGCTTTCATTTTCACGGAGACTGCGGGTATTAACAGAGCGGATATCATAACTGGAAAGCTCAAGGCTGCCGGACTGGCGGTCCCAAAAGCGCATGAGCAGTTTAAGAAAAGTAGACTTTCCAGACCCACTTTTTCCATGAATGCCAATAACCTTTGAGGCGGGGAGTTCCATGGTAATATTGTCGAGGATTATTTCGTCGTCATAGGCGAAAGAGAGGTTTTTACATGAGGCTCTGTCAAAGGTAATGTCCACACCCTTCTCCACTTCACTAACAACTGGACTTTCGTCTAGAATATCCAGCACACGCTCTCCGGCGGCAAAGGTTTGAAGCAAATTGTTTGAAAGGCTGCTGAGCGCTGCGGTTGGACCAAAGGAGCTGAATAAGGCAACGGTTGGAATTAAAATACCTTCAAAGCCGACAATCCCCTGACGCATTAGTATAATAGAGGAAAAAAGCATCGCGAGATCAAAAAACAGGATAACTGTATTTGTAACAGCAGCCGATAAACCTTCCTGATTTTTCAAGGCTTTTTGATGAATATCAAGAGCATCGGACTGGCGTGTGATCTCTTTTAGCCTTGAGGGGCCGCAATGGTATTGGATACATTCCTTTAAACCGCGCAGGCTGTCCAGAAAATAGGTGTTGAGCTCGCCAAAAAGTCTCCGATAGCTTCTTCCTTTATCTGCCCCCAGCCGTGAGGCGGCTACGGGAATGAGAAGCCCTACACAAAGATAGGCGACGGCGGCAATAAGGCCGAGCAGCAGATGAAACTGCCCAATGAAGATTACCATGATTAAAGAGGTGATAATAGCGATGGCAATGGGGGCGATGGTGTGCGCATAAAATACTTCCAGAAGCTCGATATCGCCAGTAATGACAGCAATCAGATTGCCTTTATCCCTGCCTTCCAGTTTTGCAGGAGCAAGCTTGCGAAGGGCTTTAAAAACTTTGTCACGGATAATAGCAAGAAGCTTAAACGCGATATAGTGGCCGCTGGCCTGTTCAATATAATGAAGCACGCCGCGCAAAAGCCCCAGGATAAGGATGACCATAAAAAGCAGCTTTAAATCTATTTTCTGGATATCCAGAATGGAAAGAATACCATAGCTGCCCAGGATGGTAATAAAAATTGCACATAGATAGCCCGCAACACCCATAAGGATCGTGAGCAGCATGATGTGGATCAGCGGCTTAACCAGCCCGATAAGCCGCATCATGATTGAGATGGGATTTCTGCGCATAGACAGGAGTCTCCTTTCCATAATTTTCAAGAGATGTCTGGGTAAAATACAGATCTGCATAGTAGCTGCTGTTTTCCAAAAGCTCTGTATGCGTTCCGAATTCGATGATACGCCCTTTATACAAAACATAAATTTGATCGGTGGAACGCACATTGGCCAGTCGATGGGAGATCAGCACAACCGTTTTGGTATGTGACAGATCCTCGATGACGTCCATGATCTGTTCTTCGCTCTCCACATCTATGTTAGAAGTTGCTTCATCGAAAATGTAGATTTCAGAGTCGTGAAGAAGTGCCCGTGCGAGGGAAAGACGCTGGCACTGGCCTCCGGAAAGGTTTGAACCATTCTCCAGTATCTGTGTATCAAGCCCTTGCTGTTCTATAAGAAAATCATAGAGACAAACCCGTTTGAGTACAGAGTACAGCGCTTCGTCACTGGCATTTGGCTGGGCCATTAAAAGATTGTCACGAACAGTTCCCTTGAAAATCATACTGTTGTGACTTACGAGGGTGATATTTTCCATAATGCTGGCTTCAGACAGGGATTTTAAATTTTGCTTTCCAATACTGATATCGCCGCGGTAACTGCGATGGGCACCCATAATAAGCGAAGCGATGGTACTTTTTCCACTGCCAGATTCTCCGACGATGGATACAAATTTTCCCTTTGGAATGCTTAGGGAGACGTCTTCCAGAACAGGGCGCTCGACATCATAAGAAAACTCAATGTGATTTAAATGAATATCCGCGTCCTCTGGATCAATATTACCCGCGGCGTGGACAGGCTCATCAAGGTCAAGCAGACGAAAAATTTTATCCGATGCGGCCATTCCATTCATTGCGATGTGAAAAAAAGAGCCCAGCAGACGCAATGGGATAAAGAATTCCGCTGAAAGCATAATCAGTGCAAAGGTACCGCCAAAGGAAATATTTCCTTTCATAAATTCTGTGACCGCCAGAATAATCCCAACGGCAGCGCCCCCGTAGGCGATAATATCCATGACAGTTACAGAGTTTAATTGCATGGTGAGGACCTTCATGGTTATTTTTCGGAATTTTTCGGACTGAGCATTCATTTCTTCATTTTTATAATGATCCGCCTCATAAATTTTAAGGGTCGTCAACCCCTGAAGATTTTCAAGGAAGCTGTCTCCTAGTTCTGTATAGGTACTCCAATATTTTGATAGAAGCCTTTTGGCGATTTTTTGTACAGCTACAATTGAAACAGGGATAAGCGGCACACAGATCAAAAGGATCAGTGCGGTTTTTAAATTAACAAACGAGAGAACTGCAAACAGGGTTAACGGTGCGAGAAGACTATAAAAAAGCTGCGGAAGATATTTGCCAAAATAAATATCCAGTTGTTCAACACCCTCCACAGAAACCTGAACTACTTCGGCTGTAGAAATTTTTTCATTGTAGCTTATGCCCAGGCGAAGAAGTTTTTCATATATTTTTTCACGCAATGTTTTTTTTACACCGGAGGAAGCTGCGTAAGACATTTTTGAAGCCATAAGAGTAGCGGCAGACCGTACAATCAAAGACACACAGATGATTACCAGATAGCCGGATATTTTAATGCTTTCAATACCGTCTGTTAAAATATTCTGCAAAAGCCAGGCGATGGTGAAAACAATCGCCATGTTTGCTAAAAGACAGATCCAGTTAAAGAACACATTTAAAAAAATATAGCGGTTAGCCTTACCCATCATATGTGTCAGGCGTTTGTCAATCATTCTGTACCTCCTGAATGGTTTTAATCCTACAGATGAAGTAGTAGTATTTAAAAATCATTACCGCAATGATGAGGATACGCGCATAAATGACATCGACCAGACAGAAGGCCAGGATCAGCATAGCGGATGCAAAGGACAGAAGCGAAATCTTAGTTTTCAGTGTCATGGCTCGTTCCTTAACGAAGCTGTCCAGATGTTTTTGATAAATTTTGGTACTCAAAAACCAGTCATTAAACCGCTTGCTGCCCCGCGCGAAGCAATAGCTTGCGACAAGAAGGAAAGGGGTGGTTGGGAGCACCGGCAAGATAACACCGATGGCTCCAAGCCCGAAGAATAAAAAACCAATAATAAGATAAAGTGTTTTCATAAAACTCCTTTCAGATAATCGATCATACAGGTGGTTTTAAGCAGGGCCGCATACTGGCCGCGCTGATAAACATTGTAGAAAAATTGTGTAAAAAGGCAGAGGTAGCAGGAGGAATAAATCCAATGAGCCCGCCTGCCAGCAGCAGGCTGTTAAATCCAATGATGACATGGAAATTTTTTTGGATGCGTTCCATTAAAGACAGGCTGAGGTGCCGCAAAGTAACAAGCGCTCTGAGGTCTGTGCTGAGCAACGTAATATCAGCAACCTCACGGGCAATATCAGAGGAATCTTTCATGGAAACAGAGACATTTGCAGCGGCTAAAGCCGGTGAATCATTAATGCCGTCACCCACCATGATAACCTGGTGGCCATCTTCCTTCAGACGCTCGATGACTGATGCCTTGTCTTCTGGTAAAATTTGCGCCTGGTATTCCGTAATGCCAAGCTGGGCTGAGACGTCTCTCGCGGCTTCATCACTGTCGCCAGTGAGCATGATAATTTTCTTTATGCCAGATTCGCGGAGTGCTTGTATGGTTTCAGCAGCTTCTGGACGGAGAGGGTCATCAATACAGATCATTCCGGCCAATGCGTCACCCAAAGCTAAGAAAATCGCCGATTTGCCATGACCTTTTTCTTCGATGATGGATTTTTGTTCTGGCGTTACGGGAATCCCTTCATCCTCTACAATGAAATGGTAGCTGCCAATAAGCGCCTTTTTGCCGTGAAGCTTTGAACGAATCCCATGTGCAACGACATATTCTACTTCGGCATGTTCTTCACGATGCTTTAGATTTTCCTGTTCTGCTTTGTGAACAATGGCGTGAGCAACACTGTGAGGGAAATGCTCTTCAAGACAGGCCGAGGTTTTCAGAACCTCTGTCCTATTATACGGTGGAAACGAAATAACCTCATTGACACTTGGAGAGGCAACGGTGAGCGTTCCGGTTTTATCAAAAACAATGGTATCTGCCAGAGCATAAGATTCGAGAAATTTCCCACCCTTTACCACGATTTTATGGTTTGCAGCTTCACGCATAGCTGAGATGACGGAGATCGGTGTTGCAAGTTTGATGGCGCAGGAGTAGTCAACCAGCAGGACAGAGGCCGCTTTTGTCGCGTTTCTGGTGAGTAAAAACGCCAGACCAGATGCCAGAAAGCTAAAGGGAACAATGGAGTCCGCTAAATTTTCGGCATGGCTCTGTACATCTGCTTTCAGGTTTTCAGATTGGTCAATAAGCTCGATGATTTTGTTCATACGAGTCCCGTTTCCAATAGCACGTACCTTTATAACAATGCTGCCGTCTTCAACGACGGTTCCTGCATAGACTGAATCCTCCGCTTTTTTTAAAACGGACTGAGATTCGCCCGTCATACAGGCTTCGTTAATGTAGGCTTCACCCTCACAGATAGTACCATCTACTGGGATTGTGCCGCTGGTACGGACAATAATAGTATCATCCTCTTCAAGCTGGCTGATGGGTGTGCTTATAAAGTTGCCATAACTATCCTGTTTCCATACGGTGTCAACATTGACAGACAAGCTTCCTGCCAGGGCAAGCTTTGTTTTTTTTCTTGTGTAGTCTTCCAGTAAATCTGAAAGCGACAGGAGAAACATAATGGAGCTTGCGGTTCCATAATCTCCCTGTGCTAAAGAAACGCCAATGGAGGATGCATCTAAAACATCGACATTAATACGGAAATTAAGCAAGCTCTTTATTCCGCGCACAACATAGGGGACAGCGCGGAATAAAGTGATTACATGACGGACAGGAGAGGGAAGAAGCCCCCGGAAAAGTAATCGGCGGACAATTCTAAACGCAAGCGCATATTGAAAGCCTGCGTCAACTTCAGAAGTGGTGTCTCTCTCGGCTGGCGGTATGACGGGAAGTTCTGCAGGCACTAAAGTATCAATGAAGTCTAAAAGTAAAGAACGGGAGTCATCGATATAAAAAATTAAAAGGCTTCCGTTGATACTGGAAGCCTTTGCGTCGGTAACTATGGTTTGTGCCATCAAAACAGAAGTTATACTGTAGCCTTCATCAAGAGAAAAAGCATTACGCCCGCAACGCAGACGAATGCGTCCAGGCATATCGTGAACGATGGTGTATTTCATAGTCTGACTACTCCTTATTCTCCAGCAGATTCAGCTTTTTTTGACTCGAGTTTTGCTTCATAACAGAGATCAACAGCATCTTCCTTGATATTTTCATACATCACTTTAGCATCATCCTGCAATTTCATACCAGAGGCTAAAGCACTTACAAAGAATTTATGGGCGCATTTACTCTTTAAAGCTTTTACACCAAGAGTGGCCGCCGCAATACCGCCAATAAAAAAAGTCAACTTATCATTTTCTAAAACATTCTTCATAATTATACTCCTTATAAATTAGTCCACTCGATATTTGTTTTACTATCTATACATGATTAGAAAAAACTAACAAAAACATAAAATAAAATTACTCTACAATAATACTTTCGGCGTCAGCTTTTCTAAGTGATAGCTCATAACCTCGTACTGTTACTTCTATCGGGTCGCCTAAAGGAGCAACCTTTCGGACAAATATATCGACACCTTTGGTAATTCCCATATCCATAATACGACGTTTGATTGGCCCTTTGTTTTCAATTTTTACAACTTTTACTGTTTGACCACATGGAGTGGCTTTTAAAGTTTTCATATTCATATCTCCTTATTCGTTGATCATTATTCGATTTGCCATTGATTTATCAATTGCAACTCGTGTATCTTTAACATTGATGATCATGTTGCCGCCTAGTTGAGAAACGACAGTGACATTATCACCAATAACAAATCCCAAACTATTTAAAAAACGTTTTGTTTCATCTTTACCATTAATTTTCATTATTCTTACTGGTTCTCCCATACGGGCCATACTTAACGGCATCATTCATACCTCCTAATTCAGTTAGATGCTCATAAAAATGTTAGCCGCATCTGATATCTTGTTTAAAGTTTAACCTTTTGTGATAATATTGTCAAGAAGAATTTAGCGATTGATTCAATTTCGAGAGAAAAAATAGCGTAATATTAACTAATTTATAATCATTCCTATTTAATGAAAAGGTATTGACAGAATAAAAAACGCGTGCTAAGATGTTTTCAGTTAGTTAGCTAGCACTAACAATAATTCCAAAGTTAACGCTGGAATCATTGAACATATAAAAGGGGAAATAAGACAGATGCTGAATGATTTTGATAAATTACTGGGTTTTCATTGTGCCCCAACCCTGATGGGAATAAAAGAAGCGAATCTCATCTGCTGCGCAAAGAAGCAGTTTGCAGATATTTCAGATTTGTTATCTGAGTATAATGCCTTTTTGAATCATAAAGGTTTATACCTTGAACCGTTATGGGAAACAGAACGTCGCGTATTGGTTCTGGTTTATCAAAAAAAGAAGCTTACAGAGAGTCTTAAAGAACCAAAAGTAATAAACTTTTTAGAAAAATATGGTTATCAAGAAAATATGACTTTTAATGAACTGCTGGATAACCTTAAAAAAAATGTAAGTGCAACAGGAGATTTTCCACACGAAATTGGTGTTTTTCTGGGATATCCCATAGAAGATGTTGAAGGGTTTATCCTCAATAAGGGAAAAAACTGCCAGGTGTGTGGTTGTTGGAAGGTATATTCGGACGTTGAAAATAAATTGAAATTATTTGAAAAATATACAAAATGCCGAGATGTAGTTTGCAGCTATATTAATCGGGGAGCCTCAATCAGACAATTAATGCAAGCTGGTTGATAAAATCATTAAAGGAGAATAAAAATGGATAAAATTGCAGTTATTTATTGGAGCGGCACAGGAAATACAGAATTAATGGCCAATCGTATTGCGGACGGTATTGAAAAAGGTGGGAAAAGTTCAGAGACTTTTTTTGTAACGGATTTTAGCAAAGACAAAATCGCGGATTATGATCATATTGTTTTCGGATGTCCGTCGATGGGGGCAGAAGTGCTTGAAGAAGGCGATTTTGATCCGTTCTTTACGGATATTGAAGCCAACTTAAAAGATAAAAAAGTGGCTTTGTTTGGCTCTTACGGCTGGGGCGACGGTGAATGGATGAGAGACTGGGAGGATCGTGTTCGTGAAGCTGGGGCAGTGCTTTATGACGAAGGGCTGATTATTCAGGAAACACCAGATAGTGATGGTGAGGAAGAGTGCGTTGACTTTGGAAAAGGATTTGCGCAGTTTTAGTTTTACAGGCCGGCAGAGATCCGGCCTTTTTGTTATTCATCTTAGAAAGGACAAAATATGAGAGCGGCAATCAATAAACAGGAATTACTTGAAAAATGCAGATTATTGCTTTTGGAAATGCTCGGAACTGAAAGAGGAGGTAAAGCCTACAGGTCTTTTGAGCTTAGCTACGATGCTTTGCTGACAAAAGAATCGTCTGAAGAGACAAAGGGCGAGCTGCCGCAGATGCGGGAGATTGTGCTGCGCACAATAGCGTTATATCAGGCATTGCTTAAGATAAAAATTTCATGGCAGCAAACCGAGGAAATATTAAAAGCGCTTATGAAAGGGTATGCTGTTTTAATGTCTAGAGAGCTGGAGAGGCTGTCGTCAACGCCGTTCTTTTTTGCGAACTATCGAAAAAAGGTAGCGGAAGGTTATAGCGATTATTTTTCTGAAAAAGAATGGGATATTGAATTGATTGAAAATACACGCAGCAAGTTGTGCTTTGATATTAAAGCCTGTCTATTTTTTGATGTTTTAAAAGCAAATGATTGCGTCATTTTAGCTCCTTTATTTTGTGAATTTGAAAAAACTGCTTTTGAAGGTATGGAAGATAAAGTTGGATTTAGTCGTCCTTATTATAAAGGGCAGGGAGATGATTATTGCGAGCTGAGCTTTTATAAAGTCTAAATAAAAAAAGCCTGTCAGTAAAGCCTGCAGGCTGTTTAATGAACAATGAATGATAGCATTCATCAATTCAAGAGAGGTTAATTGGATGTGTTGGGAAAGGAGCCTGCCTGCCCTTGGCAGGCTCCAAAAGAAGGAGTATCATTTCCCGAAACACTTTTGAAGAAATTAATAAGTTAGTTTCAGCAGCTTTTGAAAGTGGATTAAACAATTCATTGGTATTTGAACGAAGTTGATTGTTAAAAGGATTTGTCTTAATAGGAATACTTCTCACATGTTACGGTGAGTGATTATCGCTGTGCTTCGATAATCTTCATCTGATTGGCTGCATTAATCAGAGAGTGTGTTGTTGTTCAGTTTAGCTGCTTAAGTTAAGCATAACTAACTTATGACTTAAGTATACAACAAAGAAAAAGAACTGTCAAGTATAAAATATAAAAAATTATTTTTATTTTATTACAAAATGAAACTCTTTCGTTATTGATGTAACTTTGTTTATGTAATTTTCTTTTGCAATACCAAGGCTTAGATGGTAGTGATTGAATTATATATCAAAATATAAATAAAACGATTATTGAAAAAGAAAATATAAAAAAACAGCGAAAAAGACGATATTTTTACTGAGAATATTGGTTGTTATCATGAGAATCAAATGGTACAATTACTGTATTGGAAAATAAAATTCTCCATTAGTACTTAAAGAAAGCAGGGTGAAGTATGGCCGAAAAATTAACAACTAAAGGGAAAAAGACCCGAGAAAATATAATGAATACTGCAAAAAAGCTGTTTTATGAACGCGGTTATACCAATACAGGAATCCAGGATATTGCAGAAGAAGCAGGTGTAAAGCTTGGTACGATGACCTATTATTTCAAAAAAAAGACAGATTTAGTAGGTGAGATTTACAATACATATTTCATGGGGCTTTACAACTCTATCAGTGAGACTTTGGGACAGGAGGCAACACTGTTTACAAAATACTGTTTTACGCTGATTTGTTTTTTTGATGATATCCTTAAAGACTCAAAAAATGCTCGGTTTTATTATGAAATATTGGAAAAAGATGCCAGCCGTAAAGAGCGTTTGTATTTAATTAAGACATTCAATCGATCATGTCTTGATTTTTTCAATAAATCATATGAGAAAGATGATCTGGACGCATATGCCATTACGAATTATGGCGCGCAAAAGGAAATATATATGGATTATTACGACAGAGAGTTGCCTTTTGATGCACACAAGGTTGTGGAGTATCTGGTACGCAACACGTTTCGTATTTTAGCCATTGACAAAGAAACGCTGGATAATACTATTGAGCAGGCCTTTCGTTTTTCTGAAAGCGGACAACTGTCAGAAATTCGCTTTCTGATCTAACCTCGGCGTTAGATGCTTTGGAGTGATATGAGCTTGCGGAAGCGGTTTGCAGTATTTATATAGGAAATATTTTTTTGAGGAGATGAAATGATCGAGGCAGTCATTTTTGATATGGATGGAGTCATTATTGATTCTGAACCAGACTATAAACAAATTGAGTTGGATATGTACGCCGAAATGGGCTTGGAGATGTCTGAAGAAGACGCAGTGAAAAGCATGGGCAGAGTGACAGTTGACTGGTGGCGGGAGCTGAAAGAACGATTTGGTTTTGAACAGAGCGCTGAGGAACTGGCAGAATATGAAAATAATCTATATCTGGACTTTTTATTCAGCGATGAAAATCAGAAAACCATGATGGAGGGTGTAGATGTTTTTCTGAAGACCTTAAGGGATAAAGGGTACCGCATCGCAATCGCCTCTTCCTCAACCGTTCCTGCGATTAATCGTGTGTTGGAATTGTTTGATTTAGAGGACGCTTTTGATGTAAGGGTTTCAGGAGATCACGTCGCTGTGGGTAAGCCGGCTCCGGATATTTTTTTGCGCGCTGCAGAATTATTGAATGTAGCGCCTGAAAAATGTATGGTCATTGAAGATTCTGGCAGCGGGATTCTGGCAGCCAAGCGGGCCGGTATGCAGTGTACAGCGTATCTCAGCGCTCCGGAAGGTCAGGTTGATGTCCATCTGGCGGATTATCGAATCGCACATTTTGACCGCTTTTTTGAAACCGTAACGATTATGGATTAACTTAATTAAAACTTTAGGCAAGGTAGCCCTGTCTTGACACTTGGTTAGGATAGGGCTATAATTATGCTTGTAAAGTTAGGTTAATGCTAACTAATTAATTATGGTAAAAGGTGGACAAAATGACATGTAAAAGACATGAGCTCTATCAGGCATACATGAAGCTTTTAGAACTAGGAAGCCAGTGTAGCGAGACCATCAGCCATGAATGCCAGGCCAAAGCACTGACTCGTAAACAGGTTTATTATTTACGGATCATTGATGAAAACAACAATATGACCTTTAGCAAGCTGGCTGATTTTACATCAAATTCTAAGCCAACCATAACGGAAGTGATCAATAAGTTTATTTCCTGGGATTGTGTTTACAAAGAGAAATCAGATAAAGATAAAAGGGTGTGCTACATCCACCTGACACCCAAAGGAAAACGCATTGCTCGGGCAGAGGAACTGACCCAGCTTCGGCTGATCGAACGCATTGAAGCTTGTCTGGATGAGTCAGAAATTAATACACTCATAACCCTGTTGAATAAACTGAATTGACGTTATGGATTTAAATAAAATTGAGGAGGACATTTATGAATTTAGAAATGAAGCATACAGCGATCATTCCAATTACTGAGACGGTTATCTATCCTGGTGTGGCAAGCCGTATTTTTGTAAATGAAGTGATTGGCCAAAATATAAAAAAACTGATCGTTCGCAACGACACCTTGGCTGTCGGCGTAACGACAAAAGATTATCATGCATACGACCTCCTGACGGGTGAATCTTTTTACTCTGTTGGAGTGCTTTTGAACTTTGATAATATTCAACGTGCAGACAACGGATATATTATTGATATTAATACATTAGGAAGGGTGCGCGTCAGCAATATTGCCAACGATGGTGAAGGACTTGTAGGCGATTATTATGAACTCGAGGATATTCATGATTTGGATGAAACCGAGCAGGCAGAAATGATTGACTATATCAAAGGTATCATGGGAGATATTGGACGTAACTTTAAGGGAGCAGATTATTTTGTCAAGCTGCTTGAAGGGTTCCATTCGATTGAAGAGGTAATCGGCTATACTGTTCCCATGATGGGGATTCCAATTTCCAGCAAGCAGGAGCTTTTGGAGATTGATTCAGAAAAAGAACGGGCGCTTAAATTTATTGATTATGTGATCCGCGAGAAGGATTCGGTTCATCTGCAGCTTGAAATCAGCAAGAAGTATTCCAAGCAGAAGGATAAAGCTTACAGAGAAGCCATGCTCAGAGAGCAGCTGAAAAATATTCGCGCTGAGCTGGGCGAGATGGATACTGAAGAGGAAGAGGAAGCAGATTACAGAAAGCGCATCGAAGAATCCGATATGCCGGAAAAAGTCCGCAAGGTAGCGATGAAAGAGCTTAAAAAGCTGGAGGCTGCGGCCCAGGGAAGTGCGGAGGTTAACGTCATTCAGAATTATCTCGATTTATTGCTTGAGCTGCCTTGGCACAGTGAAATTAAGGAAATTGATATTGGTAAAGCCAGAAATGTGCTTGACTCGCACCATTATGGTATCGATGATGTGAAAAAACGTATCATTGAGCATTTAGCTGTTATGAAGCTGAAAGAAGATAAACAGGGCTCCATTCTGCTGTTAGCCGGACCTCCGGGAACAGGTAAAACAAGCCTTGGAAAGAGTATAGCTGAAGCGCTGGATCGTGAGTACGTACGTGTCAGCCTTGGCGGCGTCAGAGATGAATCTGAAATCCGTGGCCATCGCCGCACATATGTTGGCGCCTTACCTGGACGCATTATCAAGGGAATCAATGACGCGGGAACCATGAATCCGGTTTTCATCCTTGATGAAATTGATAAGCTGGGTATTTCAAACCAGGGTGACCCGTCTGCGGCTCTTTTGGAAGTTTTAGATCCAGAACAAAATAATACTTTTGCGGATCATTATCTGGAGGTACCCTATGATTTGTCCGATGTTTTCTTTATTGCGACTGCCAACGATCTGAGCACCATTCCAGCACCGCTTTTAGACAGAGCTGAAATCATTGAACTTTCCAGCTATACAAACCGTGAGAAACTGCATATTGCCAAGGACCATCTGATTCCGAAGGTATTGGACGACCATGGTCTTAGTGCAAGTCAGCTGACCATCAGCGACGAAGCACTGCTTCAGATCATTGAAGACTATACCGCAGAAGCGGGTGTCCGAGGACTGACCAAGCAATTGGCAAAAATTGCCCGTGTGGCAACGGAACGTATCGTTTCCGGAAAATGTGAAGAGCTGGCAGTTACAAAAGACAATCTAAGAGAAATTCTTGGCAATAAAACACGTCGCCATGAAAAAGCGGGTGAAAACAATAAACCTGGCGTGGTAACCGGTATGGCGTGGACTGCTGTTGGCGGAGAAATCCTCTTTACAGAGGCCACTATTATGCCAGGAAACGGAAAACTGACTTTAACCGGCCAGTTGGGCGATGTCATGAAAGAAAGTGCTACCATTGCCATGAGTTTGATTCGTTCCCGTCTCGGCGGTGAAAGCAATGGGTTTAACTATTTCTCCTACGATACACATATCCACGTGCCTTCCGGTGCAACACCCAAGGATGGCCCAAGCGCGGGTGTAACCTTAACCACTGCTCTGGCATCCTTAGTTCTTGGAAAACCGGTAGACAGCAAACTGTCTATGACCGGTGAGATTACCCTGAGCGGCCAGGTACTGCCAGTTGGAGGAATTAAAGAAAAGGTTATCGCAGCTCACCGCAGCGGCATTGAAAAAGTGCTGCTTCCCAGAGAGAATCAGAAAGATGTTGAGGATATTCCAGAAGAAGTGCGAAATGAACTGACTTTTGTTTTCGTCGATACGATTGAGGATGTCCTTAAAGAGGCTCTTGGCGTTGATTTGCCGGAATGCGACCTGAAATTTGATGTTTTATTAAACAAACCGGAAGATAAGGACCACACCCCTTCAATGATTTTATAAAGATTAAAAAGACCAATGCTCAGGCCTTGGTCTTTTTTAATGATAAAAATTTATATGATGTCGACGGGATTTTTTCTTCTAAAAAGTGAATTGAAAGGATAAAATACTAATATTCTATTTGGAAGATTTATGTCCATGGATAAATACCAGGAGGGTAATATGGAAGTTTTTGAATTAAATACAAAAGTCATCAGTGGCGTTGACTGCCTTGAATATTTTAATCAGTACAAGAATCAGGGAATCTTCATTGTCTGCGATAAGTTTCTGGCAGAAAACCAGTCTGTAACCCGGATTTTAAAAGAAATAGACGATTCAAATAAAGTTGTACTGTTCACAGATGTGGTGCCAGACCCACCACTTGAAGAAGTTGCAGCCGGTATGAAGCGGCTCATGGCAAGCAGCTGTGATGTGATCGTCGCCTTCGGCGGCGGATCAGCCATCGATGCCGCTAAAGCGATCCTTTTCTTTACAGCCAGGCAAACGGGGAAGGTTTTTGAGTTTATTGCGATTCCAACCACAAGCGGTACCGGGTCAGACGCAACCGCCGCAACGGTTATCACTGATTTACAGGCAAAGGTCAAGCACCTTTTTGCAGATCCAATGATGCTGCCGGCTGTGGCACTTTTAAATCCGGATTTTACAAGAAGCGTCCCCAAGCCGATCGTGGCCAATACTGGTATTGACGTATTAACACATGCTCTGGAAGCTTATGTAGCCCAGGGAAGAGATAATTTTTCAGATTGTTTCGCTGAAAAGTCTGTTCAGATTATTACACAGTCGCTTCTGATCACATATAACGATCCAGACAATACTTACCACCGTGAACAGATGCAGGTAGCGTCAACCATGGCAGGTATGGCCTTTAATAAAGCGGGACTGGGCATTAATCATGGCATTGCACATAACCTGGGCGGTATGTTTCATATTCCGCATGGACTGGCCAATGCGATTTTACTGCCGCATGTGGTTACTTTTAACAGCCGCGATGAGGGATGTCTGAATCGTTACGCACTGCTCGCTAAGGTTACGGGTATCGCACCTTTTACAGACACGGCCAGAGTTGCTGTGGATAAGCTGATCGCGTACATCCGGGATATTATGGAAAAAATGGAAATGCCTACTTCTCTGATTGCATGGGGAATGGATAGAAATGAGTTTGAAGCTGGAAAACGTCAGCTTGCAGAGAATGCTCTGGTAGATACCTGCACTCAGACAACACCTCTCATGCCAACCGCTGATGAAGTACTGGAAATTCTTAATAATATATCTCAATAAGTTTAAAACAGCGAAAGCAGACTTTGCAGTTCTGTCTTCGCTGTTTTTTGTGTAAAAACAACGCTGAAAAGAGTAGAAATGTAATCCTTGCCAGAATATTGGAGCTATGATATACTAAAAAAGATGAAATACCCTAACAGAGAAGGTTTAGCAGCCTGATTTGAAAGGAAGATGAAATCAAAAAACGCATGTTGTGCATGGGTTTCTTTTAGGTTGCATACTTCCTGCCCCGGCTGGAAGTTTTTTGATTTTTATGGGTATACATTCGAAATAACGTTTAAAGGAGTTTTGAAATGAAGAAAAAAAGATGGCTTGCGTTTGTCGGATGCCTTTTGGCAGTAGTTTTAATGAGTGCTGGCTGCTCAACGAAGCAGGTAGAGGAAGAACCAAAACCAGAGCCACAGACAGTTAAAATTGCTGCGTTGTCTGGCCCAACAGGAATGGGCATGGCCGAAATGATCGCCGAAGGTGTTGAACTGGGAGAGCAGGTAGAGCCTGAATGGACAATCGCCACAGCCCCCGACCAGGTGACAGCGGGAATCATCAATGGTGATTATCAGATCGCGGCAGTGCCAACCAATCTGGCGGCCACCCTGTATAATAAAACAGAGGGTAAAGTTATTTTGGGTGCTGTGAACACATTGGGAACTTTATCAATAGTAGCGGATAAAAGTGAGAATATTAATTCCATGGCGGATCTCAGAGGAAAGACGGTTTACGCTACCGGGCAGGGTTCTACACCGGAATATGTCTTAAACTATCTGTTAGATAAAAATGGCCTGACACCAGGGACTGACGTAACCATTGAATGGTTTGGGGAACACAGTGAAGCGGCCGCGAAGCTTGCGTCTGGAGAAGGCTCCATTGCCATGCTGCCGCAGCCTTTTGCCACAGCGACTCTTGCTAAGAATGAAAACTTGAAGTTGGCTGTCGACATGACGGATGCCTGGGAGAAAGCTACAGACGGAACAAAGCTGGAGATGGGCTGTGTAGTAGTAAACAAGGAATGGGCTGAAAAGAACCCAACGATTGTCAAAAAGTTCATGGAGGCATATAAAACCTCGGTTGAAACGGTCAATGTTGCTGATGAGCGCGCTGCCAATGATGTTGTGGAAGCAAAAATTATGGATAATCAGCAGATGGCTCAGAAAGCTATTCCAAATTGCAGTATTGTTTTTATTACACCGTCTGACGCCAAAGGAGACCTGCAGAAATACTTTGATGTTCTGGTTTCTTTTGAACCAAAATCGGTAGGAGGAAAGGTACCGGGTGAAGATTTCTACGGACTCACATATTAAAAAAATGCCGCCAGGAGTTTTAAAACTTCTGGCAATCCTTTTTTGGATTGGTATTTGGGAGCTTGGAGCCAGTATGGTGGGAAACAGCCTCGTTCTTCCATCGCCGTGGACAACCTTGACCGGTGTGGCTGGAGTCGTTGGTGAAGCCGGATTTTTTGAAGATCTTGGAATGACCTTAATCCGGGTTTTTGGCGGGATTGCTGTCTCTGTGGCGCTTGGGGCAGTGGTCGGAATGCTCAGCGGTCTTAACCGTGTTCTTTATGAACTGATGCTGCCGTTTGTCACAGTTGTGAGGACGCTGCCGGTAGTGTCGGTCAGTATTTTGATTAACCTTTGGATCAAGTCAGGCTGGGTACCGCTGATGGTCACCTTTCTTGTCTGTTTTCCCATTACCTGGACGAATGTGGTGGAGGGCATCCAAAATACCAGCAGAAACCTTCTGGAGATGGCGGCGCTGTACCATGTGCCCTTTAAGCGTGTATTAAAAGATATCTATCTGCCCACATTAAAGCCTTACTTCGCTTCTGCTTTAATGAATGTTATCGGAATGGGGTGGCGATCAACCGTAACCTCTGAGGTCTTAGCCAATGCCCTCCCGTCTGTGGGGATGAATTTATACTATGCTAAAGTATATCTGGAAACAGAGACGCTGTTCTCATGGACGCTGATTGTCGTAATATGCAGTTTTACCCTTGAAAAACTGACTGTTTGGTTTTTGAGAAAAATAAAGGCCGGTGACGATTATGGATATTAAAATAGAAAACCTGACAAAGGCTTATGGAAATGAAGTGATTTATCGTGATTTCAGTATAAAATTTCCAGAAAATAAGATCACCGGAATTATGGGGCCGTCGGGCAGCGGAAAAACCACGCTGCTGAACCTTCTGGCTGGCGTCACAGCTCCAGACAGCGGCATTATTGAAGGTGTAGAGGATGGGAAGGTTTCTTATATTTTTCAGGAGGACCGCCTTTTACCCTGGCGGACGGTTAAACAAAATCTGTGCTTTGTACTGGATAAAGAGCAGGAATCGACCGTGGCACCCATTCTTGAAATGGTGGGCTTGGCAGAGTATGCAGATTATTATCCAAAAGCTCTGAGCGGCGGAATGCGCCAGCGTGTTTCCATAGCCAGGGCTTTTTGTTATCCTTCGAGCCTGTTGTTGATGGATGAGCCCTTCAGCAGTCTGGACTATGAGCTTAAGGACCGTATGGCTGAAGATTTCAAACGCCTTTGGCGGCAAGATCCCAAAACAGTTATCTATGTAAGCCATAACCGGAATGAGCTTACAAAGATCTGCGATGCGATATATTTATTAAAAGAAAAACCTGTTAAGATTGAGAAAATTACATAATATTAAAGGAAAAAGTGTTATAATCAAAAGAAAACAGCATTAACAGGAGGAACCTTATGGATTTTGGCGACTTTAATGTATATCACATTTTTACGATGGGCTTTGCCGGAGCTGAGGAATACCAGGAGCAGTGCGGACAAACAAAGCACCGCCTCTGGAAAATAGAGAATCTTCTGGAATACTTAAAAAAGCTGGGCATTAATACGATCTTGCTTGGGCCTCTGTTCAGTTCAGTATCGCATGGATACGACACAACAGACTATTATACGGTTGACAGGCGTCTGGGCACAAATGAAGATTTAGCGGCGCTTATGAACAAACTCCATGACAGTGGTTTTAAGGTGGTGCTGGACTGTGTTTTTAATCATGTAGGAAGGGATTTTTTTGCCTTTCAGGATATGAAACAGAACCGGGAAAACTCGCGTTATAAAGATTGGTTCCTCGGCGTTAATTTTTGGGGAAATAACAGCTTTAACGATGGCCTTAGCTATGAAAACTGGGCGGGGCATGACAATCTTGTCAAACTGAACCTTTATAATCCAGAGGTAAAGGATTATTTAAAAGAAGTCATGCGTTTTTGGATTGAAACATTTCATATAGACGGCGTCCGGATGGATGCTGCCAACGTTATGAACACTGAGTTTTTAAGAGAGCTTAGTGATTTTTCCAAAAATTTGAAGCAGGACTTCTGGTTTGTCGGTGAGAGTGTCCACGGCGATTATAATGTGCTGGTACAGGAGGGGCATCTTGATTCTGTAACCAATTATGAGGACTACAAAGGGTTGTATTCCAGCCTGAATACCAAAAACTACTTTGAGATTTCCTTTTCCCTGAACCGCCTTTTTGGCGAGTATGGCATTTACAAAAGCTTTTATACTTTCAATTTTGTGGACAACCATGATGTAGACCGGGTGGCCTCAACCCTGACCCGTGAAGCGTGGTTGTATCCGCTTTATCTGATGCTTTATACCATGCCGGGGATTCCTTCGATTTACTATGGCAGCGAACAGGGCGCCAAGGGTGTAAAAGGGAATGGGACAGACGCGCCGCTCAGACCAAATTATGAAAGCATGCATTTTGACGAGCACTGTGATTTATATCAGAAAATCTGCCGTATGGCTGCGGTTAGAAGGGCGTCGAGAGCCATCCGTTATGGCGATTATAAAGAATTATTTGTAAAATCGCAGCAAATGGGATTCATGAGGCGTTTTGAAAATGAACAGGTCTACGCCCTGTTTAACAGCGAGGAGAATTCTGTCAGAGTTGAGCACCATGACTTGAGAGGAAAGTTCAGGGATCTGTACAACGACGAAATTGTGGAGTGTGACGGCAGTGTTGAAATCCCTGGAGATTCCGGACGTGTGCTGGCAGCTGAGAGCTGCGGTCTTGTCGTCGAGGAAATAACAGAACAGCCAAGCAGCAGCCAAGCAGAAGAGCAGTCCGCTGGGGAGATCAAATCCCGAGAGGAGAAATGCGACCAGACTCTTGAAATTCCTATAGGGATGACCATGCAGGATATTATGTCTAAAGCAATAGAGGAGGCTGAAAGGGGCATCGAAGAAGGTGAGGTGCCTGTTGGGGCAGTGATCTTGCACAATGGAGAGATCATAGCAGCGGCCCACAACCAGAAAGAAACGCTGCAGGACCCAACGGCACATGCCGAGATGCTTGTTATTCGTGAGGCTTCAAAAAAACTTGGACGATGGCGTCTGGACGACTGTGAACTTTATGTGACAGCGGAACCGTGCCCCATGTGTATGGGGGCAGTTATTCAAAGCCGAATCAGGAAACTGGTTTACGGGACATGGGAAACGCGGTTTGGCGGTGTCGAGACAACGGCAGAGCTGGGAAAGCATCCAATGCTTTCAAATGCAACGGAAATTTATTCCGGTATCTGTGAGGAGAAATGCCAGGAACTGCTTGAACGTTTTTTTCAAAATAACCGTTAGATAAAACAATGGCACAGCGGAAAGAGGCATAGTAAAATAAAAGTCTTTTCGCTGTGCTTTTAAGATTTAAGCCTCTAAAGTGATAAAATAAAAATAATTCCATTGGGGGTAAGCGGTTTCAGGTTGTTAAAATTAAAACAAGCAAAAATAAGTGTTGACAAAGGTTTTAGAAACAGATATAATCTTTTCAACATCAAAAATATCTAACAGCTATGACCAAGAGAAAGATACCGTAGGTCTTTATTCCAGAGAGTTGGCGAATGGTGTGATGCCAACAATAAAGGGGTATGTAATACTCACTTGCGAGCTGCTGACCTGAAAGTTTACCAAACTAGTAGGGGAAGCCGTTATCCTGTAACAGGAGTGTCAGCGTTAAATGACTAGGGTTAAGAAAGACAGATGTCTGTTCCGACCTGAAGAGGAAATGGCCGTGAGGCTGTTTTAAAGAAGAGTGGTACCGTGGATATGTATATATTATCCGCCTCTTTTTATACAATGACAGAATTGTATACAAAGAGGCGGTTTTTTTATATAAAAAATTATTCTTAAGAGTTTTTTAGGAGGAACTAAAAAAATGGCAACATTATTTTATGACAAAGATTGTAATTTAGGTTTATTAGATGGTAAGAAAGTAGCTGTTATCGGTTATGGCAGCCAGGGACATGCTCACGCTTTAAATATGAAAGAATCCGGAGTGGATGTGCGCATCGGTTTATATGAAGGCAGCAAATCCTGGCCTAAGGCTGAAGCAGCGGGCCTTACAGTCAAAACTGTCGCCGAAGCGGTAAAAGAATCTGATGTCATCATGGTATTGCTTCCAGATGAAAAACAGGCTCAGATTTACGCAACCGAGATTGAACCAAATCTGGAAGACGGCAACTACCTGGCATTTGCTCACGGTTTTAACATCCATTTCAAACAGATTGTTCCACCGGCAGGCGTAAATGTATTTATGATCGCGCCAAAAGCTCCGGGTCATACTGTAAGAAGCCAGTTTGAAAAGGGTGAAGGTGTTCCAATGCTGATTGCCGTTGAGCAGGACCCATCTGGAAATACTCATGATATCGGATTGGCTTACGCAAAAGCCATCGGCGGCGCGAGATCCGGTATTCTTGAAACCAGCTTCCGCGAAGAAACAGAAACAGATTTATTTGGCGAACAGGCTGTTTTATGCGGCGGCGTTACAGCGTTGATGAAGGCAGGCTTTGAAGTATTGGTAGAAGCCGGCTACGAACCGGAAAGCGCATACTTTGAATGTATCAACGAAATGAAACTGATCGTTGACCTGATCTTCAAGGGTGGTTTCTCCTTGATGCGTTATTCCATCTCTGATACTGCTGAATACGGCGACTATGTCACAGGCTCAAAGATCATTACCGAGGACACAAAAGAAGCCATGAGAGAAGTATTAAGAGACATTCAGGAAGGTACTTTTGCTAAAAACTGGTTACTTGAAAACAAATGCGGCAGACCATATTTTAATGCGAAGAGACGGATTGAGTCCGAACAGCAGCTTGAAAAAGTCGGCGCAGAATTGAGAAAGATGATGACCTGGGCTGACTGATTGTCCAGTTAACGCTTATTCACCAAGAAGGCAGAAGGTTATCCTTTTGCCTTCTTTCATAAAATAAACAAATTGCTAAAATCCCTTCGTAACGGAGAGTAGAAAGAGGAACAAGAATGTCCGAAAAAATAATTTTATTCGATTCTACCCTTAGGGATGGAGCCCAGGCAGAAGGAATATCCTTTTCTGTAGAGGATAAAATCCGGGTACTGGAAACGCTGGACCGGGTAGGCATTGATATCATCGAAGCGGGTAACCCGGGATCAAATCCAAAGGATATCGAGTTTTTTGAACGCGTTAAGGATATTGAACTGAAGCATTCAAAGCTGTGCGCATTTGGCAGTACAAGAAGAAGCGGCATTGATGTGGAAGATGATGCAAACCTGCAGGCGATTATCCAGGCGGATACACCGGCGGTTGCTATTTTTGGAAAAGCGTGGCCTTTTCATATCACAGAGATTATTAAAACGACACTGGACGAAAATCTTGCGATGGTTGAGGATACGATGGCTTTTTTAAAAGCGAGTGGAAAGGCTGTAACCTTTGACGCAGAACATTTCTTTGACGGCTACAAGATGGACCCGGCATATGCTGTTGAGGTTCTGAAAGCAGCTGAGCGCGGCGGAGCCGAATGCGTCGCCCTTTGTGATACCAACGGCGGTACTCTCCCCATGGAAATCATGGAGATTGTAAAGCATGTTGCCAGTGAAGTCGGCATTGCCGTCGGCATTCATTGCCATAACGACAGCGGTCTGGGCGTGGCAAATAGTATTATGGCAGTACAGGCCGGGGCAAGACAGGTGCAGGGAACTTTTTTAGGCTATGGAGAACGATGTGGAAACGCCAATCTTTCTTCGATTATTCCCAATCTTCAGCTAAAGCTGGGGTATGACTGCCTGAGCCCAGAGTCAATGGAGAAGCTGACCAGCTCGGCCATCCGTATCGCGGAAATTTCCAATTATGTTTTGTCCGGGCGAGAACCCTTTGTGGGTAAAAGCGCCTTTGCTCATAAGGGCGGCATGCATATTGACGCGGTATTAAAAGCGCCGACTTCCTTTGAGCATATTCCACCAGAGTCTGTAGGGAACCAGCGGCGGATTTTAATGTCAGAGGTTGCCGGGCGCAGTACCATTATCCAGCTGATCAATGAAATTGATCCAAGCCTGACAAAAAAATCAGAAGAAACCACGCGGGTGATGGATAAAATTAAAGAGCTCGAGTATCAGGGCTATCAATTTGAAGGTGCTGAGAGCAGTATCAAGCTTTTGATCCGCAAAGAACTTGGAAAATACCGGCCGTTTTTTCAGATTGAAGATTTTAAAACCATCGGTGAAAAGCCTGTTGAAGGCCGGGCACTCAGCGCTTCTGCCGTTGTAAAGGTCAATGTTGAGGGACAGTCTGAAATCAACGCTGCTGAAGGTGACGGCCCTGTAAATGCTTTGGATAAAGCGCTCAGAAAAGCCCTGGAGGTCTTTTATCCCAAAATTAAGGAGGTTCGCCTCACAGACTTTAAGGTTCGCGTGATTGATAAAGGCGCGACAGCCTCGAAAGTCCGTGTTTTAATCGAAAGCACAGATGGCGAGGATATCTGGACAAACGTCGGCGTTTCCACTGACGTTATTGAAGCCAGCCTTATCGCGTTAATCGATTCGATTGAGTACAAGCTTCTCAACGATATGGAAAGAAAATTGAAAGAGTTTAAATTTATATAAATTAAGAAGGAGAGTGATCATTTTGGGTATGACAATGACTCAGAAAATATTGGCGGCACATGCTGGTCTGGAATCCGTAAAACCGGGTGATTTGATCATGGCAGACCTGGATCTGGTGTTGGGGAATGATATTACCTCACCGGTAGCCATCAATGTTTTTAAAAATATTAATAAGGAAACCGTTTTTGACAAAGACAAGGTTGCGCTGGTCCCAGACCATTTTGCGCCGAACAAGGATATTAAGGCTGCGGAGCAGTGCAAACAGGTGCGCTGTTTTGCCTGTGAGCAGGATGTCACCAACTATTTTGAAATCGGCGAAATGGGTGTAGAGCATGCTCTGCTGCCGGAAAAGGGACTGGTCGTTGCCGGCGATGTCGTGATTGGGGCAGATTCGCACACCTGTACCTATGGTGCGCTTGGGGCTTTCTCAACCGGTGTGGGTTCTACCGACATGGCCGTTGGTATGGCAACCGGTAAAGCCTGGTTTAAGGTACCGTCTGCCATTAAATTCAATCTGACTGGCGCTTTCAAAGAAGGTGTTTCAGGAAAAGACCTGATTCTTCACATTATCGGAATGATTGGTGTGGATGGTGCGCTTTATAAATCAATGGAATTTGCCGGAGAGGGTGTGTCAAGCCTGACGATGGATGATCGCTTCACCATTGCGAATATGGCCATTGAAGCTGGCGGTAAAAATGGTATCTTCCCTGTCGACGATAAGACCATCGAATATATGAAGGAGCATTCTACCAAGGAATACAAGGCCTTTGAAGCAGACGCAGACGCCGAGTATGACGCTGTGTACGATATTAATCTGGCAGATATCAAGTCTACGGTAGCATTCCCGCACTTGCCTGAAAACACTAAAACCGTTGATGAAATTACTGAACCGGTTAAGATTGACCAGGTTGTTATCGGCTCATGCACCAATGGACGTTTCTCAGACTTTAAAAAGGCCGCAGATCTGATGCGCGGTAAGCATGTTGCCAAAGGAATCCGTGTTTTGATTATCCCAGCAACTCAGCAGATTTACCTGGATTGTATGGAAGCGGGATATTTAAAAGACTTTATTGAAGCGGGCGCAACGGTGAGCACACCGACCTGCGGGCCATGCCTGGGCGGACATATGGGGATTCTGGCAGCGGGAGAACGCTGCGTTTCCACAACAAACCGTAACTTTGTCGGACGCATGGGCCATGTGGACTCGGAAGTCTATCTGGCGAGCCCCGAGGTTGCGGCGGCATCTGCTATCCTGGGCCGTATTGCCGGACCAGAAGAATTATAAAAAGGAGGAACGCATCATGAAAGCAAAAGGAAAAGTATTTAGATATGGCAACAATGTTGATACAGACGTTATTATTCCCGCAAGATACCTGAACACCAGCGATCCTCTGGAATTAGCGGAGCATTGTATGGAGGATATTGACAAGGATTTTATAAAACGCGTGGAGGACGGCGATATCATCGTCGCTGATGATAATTTTGGCTGCGGCTCTTCAAGAGAGCATGCGCCCATTGCCATCAAAGCCTCAGGTGTCTCCTGTGTAATCGCCAATAGCTTTGCGCGTATTTTTTATCGCAATTCCATCAATATCGGGCTGCCGATTCTGGAATGTCCGGAAGCGGTGGCAGCGATTGAAGCAGGCGACGAAGTAGAAGTGGATTTTGACTCTGGCGTTATCACTGACGTGACCAAGGGACAGAGCTTCCAGGGACAGGCATTCCCTGAATTTATGCAGAAGCTGATCGCAGCAGGCGGCCTGGTAAATTACGTCAACGAGAATCTCATTTAGCTTCATTATATACAGGCTGGATTTCCAGCCTGTGCTTTGAAAAAAATTGAGTAGGTTACAGAGGAGAAAAATCAATGAATTATAAAATAGCAGTTATTAAAGGGGACGGAATCGGTCCTGAAATCGTAGAAGCCAGCATGAAAGTGCTGGATAAAATTGGTGAAAAGTACAATCATACCTTTGACTATACAGAAGTTCTGGCAGGGGGCGCAGCTATTGATGCCTGCGACACACCGCTTCCGCAGAAAACGGTGGATATCTGTAAAGCCAGTGACGCTGTATTGTTAGGTGCCCTCGGCGGTCCAAAGTGGGATAACCTGCCAGGGGACAAGCGACCAGAGGCCGGCCTCTTAGGCATTCGCAAGGCTCTTGGCCTGTTCGCGAACCTGAGACCAGCCATGCTTTTTGAAGAACTGAGAGACGCTTCGCCGTTAAAATCTGAGATTATCGGCGATGGCCTGGACGTTTTAGTTGTCCGTGAGCTGACTGGCGATGTATATTTTGGAGAAAAGAAAAAAGACGGCGATTTTGGCGCCTCTGACTTAATGAATTACACACGGCCAGAGGTAGAAAGAATTGCCCGGGTAGCCTTTGACAGCGCGAAAAAGCGCGGCGGAAAAGTAACCAGTGTCGACAAGGCAAATGTCCTTGAAACCTCACGCTTCTGGCGTTCAGTGGTTCTTGAAATTGCCAAGGAATATCCAGATGTCGAGCTGGATCACCTGTATGTCGATAATGCGGCCATGCAGCTTGTCATTAATCCGCACCAGTTTGATGTTATTTTGACAGGAAATCTTTTCGGCGACATTTTATCCGATGAGGCCAGCATGCTTACTGGGTCGATTGGGATGCTGCCCTCGGCCAGCCTGGGCGAAGGCAAGTTTGGCATGTATGAACCGATCCATGGCTCAGCGCCAGATATCGCTGGGCAGGATAAGGCCAACCCGATTGCCACAGTGCTGTCTGTTGCAATGATGCTGCGCTATTCCTTAGGCCTTTCGGACGAGGCAGATAATATTGAGGAGGCAGTGAAAAAGACACTTGCCCAGGGTTACCGCACTGGCGATATTGCCGGTGACAATAGCAATGTTGTCGGCTGTGTCGAAATGGGTGAGAGAATTATTTCTAGTTTATAATAATAAGGAGAAAAATTATGCGTAGTGATTCCGTAAAATCAGGAATGCAGAATGTGCCGAAACGGGCGCTTCTGAGAGCGCTTGGCCTGACTGAAGAAGAAATGACAAGACCCTTGATTGGTGTTGTTAACTCTTATAATGAAGTCGTTCCGGGGCATATGAATCTCGATAAAATTACAGAAGCCGTAAAAGCCGGCGTTCGTCTGGCTGGCGGCGTTCCCCTGGAATTTCCAGCAATCGCTGTCTGTGATGGAATAGCAATGGGCCATCAGGGAATGAAATATTCTCTGGTTACCCGAGATCTGATTGCCGACTCTACCGAAGCCATGGCAATGGCCCACGCCTTTGACGCTATGGTAATGATTCCGAACTGCGATAAAAATGTTCCCGGACTTTTAATGGCGGCAGCCCGCCTTAATCTGCCTGCTATTTTCGTCAGCGGCGGCCCAATGCTGGCCGGACGGGTAGGTGATCTGAGAACAAGCTTTTCCAGTATGTCAGAAGCGGTAGGCTCTTATACTGCTGGGAAAATGTCTCAGGAAACACTGGAAGAATATGAATGTAACACCTGCCCGACCTGTGGCTCTTGCTCGGGGATGTACACTGCTAACAGCATGAACTGCCTGACTGAGGTTTTGGGGATGGGTCTGCGGGGTAACGGCACAATCCCGGCCGTTTATTCCGAACGTCTGCGTCTGGCAAAACGCGCGGGTATGCAGATCATGGAACTGCTCGAAAAGGATATTCGTCCAAAGGATATTATGACAGCGGATGCTTTCAGAAACGCATTGACAATGGATATGGCACTGGGCTGCAGCACGAATTCGATGCTGCACCTGCCGGCGATTGCCCATGAATGTGGTGTGGATCTGAATCTGGAAATTGCCAACGAGCTCAGCGAGAAAACACCGAATCTGTGTCATTTGGCGCCTGCGGGCCATACCTATGTGGAAGACCTGAACGCCGCTGGCGGGATTTATGCGGTTATGAGTGAAATTAACAAGCTTGGTCTGTTAAAAACAGATTTAATCACGGCCACAGGAAAAACAGTGGGCGAAAATATCGAAGGGGTTCATAATCTGAATCCTGAGGTTATCCGCCCTGTCGAAAATCCTTACAGCAAAACCGGTGGTATTGCGGTTCTGAAAGGAAGCCTGGCACCAGATACCTGTGTGGTTAAGCAGTCCGCGGTCGTACCGGAAATGCTCAAGCATGAAGGCCCTGCCAGAGTGTTTGAGAGCGAGGAAGCAGCGCAGGAGGCCATTAATAATGATCAGATTAATGCTGGCGATGTGGTGGTTATTCGCTATGAAGGACCAAAAGGTGGCCCGGGCATGCGGGAAATGCTGAATCCAACTTCTGCCATCATGGGAAGAGGGCTTGGCAGCTCTGTTGCGTTGATTACAGATGGCCGTTTCAGCGGCGCCACCAGAGGCGCCTGTGTCGGTCATGTTTCACCAGAAGCGGCGGCCGGCGGCCCAATCGCTTTTGTAGAGGAAGGCGATATCATTTCCATTGATATTCCTAACCGCAGCATTGAGCTGAAGGTCAGTGAGGAAGAACTGGCTAAACGCAGGGAGGGCTGGACGCCAAAAGAACCGGAAATTAAAACGGGTTACCTGGCCCGTTATGCAAAGCTTGTGTCTTCTGCAAATAAGGGAGCTATTTTAGAATAGTCAAGGCTAGCGGCTCTTATAAAATATCGTACTGCCAGATATTATTTTAGGCAGTACGATTGATTTATATTTGCCGTTAACCAGAGAAATAGAGGAGAGAACTATGAAAAAAGCAGAAAAATTATTAGGATCAGAGATTGTCGTACGCTGTCTCGAAGAATTGGGAGTTGAACATGTTTTCTCTTTCCCGGGCGGCGTTGTCATACCACTTTTTGATGCTTTCTACCGGATGGATCATAAAATTGCTCAGATCGAGCCATGTCATGAACAAAATGGTGTTCATGCGGCTGACGGCTATGCCCGTGTCAGCGGCAAGGTGGGTGTTGCGATTACGACATCTGGTCCGGGAGCCACCAATGCCATTACCGGAATTGCCAATGCTTATCTGGACTCTGTGCCTTTGGTTGTTTTTACCGGACAGGTGGCACAATCCTTGTTAGGAAAGGATTCTTTTCAGGAAATTGATATTGTCAGCGTAACGATGCAGATTACAAAGCACAGCTTTCAGGTAAGAGATGTCTCCATGCTGGCGCCATCCATTTACGAGGCATTTAACATTGCATCTACAGGACGGCCGGGTCCTGTCGTCATTGATATCCCAAAAGATATCTTTATGACTGAAACAGAGTATGTTCCTCTGAGCGATGAGCGGAAGCCTGTAAACTATTTTCCAACGCCGAGCCGCGACGCGCTGGTTCGTTCCGCGGAGTTTATTAACCGTGCTGAACGGCCAATGATCTATGCCGGCGGCGGTGTTTTAAAATCTGGCGCAAGCGAAGAGCTGGTCGCTTTTGCGGAAAAAGCTGGGATTCCTGTTGCCAATTCCCTGATGGGCCTGGGCTGTATCCCGAGAGATAATCCGCTTTCACTGGGCTTTGTCGGAATGCATGGTTCTCAGGAGTGCAACTTAGCGGTGATCAATTGTGATACCCTGATCGCCATAGGTGCCCGTTTCAGTGACCGTGTAACCGGTAATATTAATGAATTTATGCGGGATAAAAAAATTATTCACATTGATATTGACCCGACAGAGTTTGAAAAGAATATTCAGGTTAATGTTCATATTCAGGCTAATATCAAGGATGTGCTGCCAGCGCTCTCTAAGCTGGTGGAAGAGAAGAAGCATCCTGAATGGTATAAGCAGATCGCGGAATGGCCGCTGCCTGAACGGCCTAAAAATGAATACAATCCTAAAAATATGCTGGAGCATATCAACGATGTTTTCAAGGACGCTTATGTTGTAACCGAGGTTGGCCAGCATCAGATGTGGGTTGGCCAGTATTGGAAATTTAAATTCCCAGGCCAATATGTTACCTCCGGCGGGCTTGGCACCATGGGCTTTGGCTTAGGCGCCGCGGTGGGTGTTCAGCTTGCTAAACCGGATAAAGATGTTATCCTGGTTGCAGGCGATGGAAGCTTCCGTATGAATTGTCAGGAGCTTATTACGGTGAAGCGTTATAACCTGCCCATCAAGATATTCCTCTTTGATAACCAGACGCTTGGCATGGTGCGTCAATGGCAGAAGCTTTTCAATGAAAAACGTTATGCCCAGACCGATTTAGATCAGGGAACTACGGACTATCTTCAGCTGGCGGCTGCCAGCGGCATCAAGGGCTTTGAGGTTAACAGCCTTGAAGAGCTGGATGATGCGCTTGAAAAGATCAAAGATATGAAGGAGCCGGTGCTTGTTCATTGCAATATTTCCAAGGAAGAGGGTGTATACCCGATGGTTCCGGCTGGAAAACCAATTGATGAAATTTATTATGAATAATCGGAAAAAGCCTCATTCTTTAATGAGGCTCTTTTTTAAATGGAAAAATATGAGAATATTTCGTTGTTTATTTATAAAAAGTAAAAATGGGTATATAATAGAATTGACAAAGACTGTTTTTTAAATTAAAATTATTCTAAAATGTTTTATTATTGAGAGTAGAAAATTAAAAGAAAGTGGTGAATACTTTGAAAAAATGGAGATGTACGGTCTGCGGTTATATTCATGAAGGGGATACACCGCCCGCGGAGTGCCCGATCTGCGGTGTGGGACCGGATAAATTTGAATTAATTGAAGAAGAAAAGCCTAAAAGATGGCGCTGCACAGTCTGTAATTATATTCATGAAGGGGATACACCGCCGGAAAAATGCCCGATCTGTGGCGTGGGACCGGATAAATTTGTGCTGGTAGAGGATGAGCCCGAGGATGGTCTTTCTAAGGAAGAAAAGGATAAGCTGCAAAGCCTGCTGTTTAATGTCAGCTATGGATTATATATCATTTCTTCAAAGGATGGGGACAAAATTAACGGCATGACCTCGAACAGCTTCATTCAGATTACGGACACGCCGCTGCGCGGCAGTGTGTGCCTTAACAAAGGAACCCGCACAGCTGAAATGATCGAAAAATCCGGTGTGTTTGGCGTTTCGGTCCTTGGCCAGAATAACCATGATCTGGTAACGCATTTTGGTTTTCAGAGTGGTCACACCGTAGATAAATTTAAAGATGTTTCTTATATTACAGGTGAAAAAACAGGGTGTCCTGGCCTGCCAAATACCTTATGCTTTATTGAGCTGGAGGTAGAAAAAACGGTTGACCTTGGAACACACAATATGTTTATCGGCAAAGTTGTCGGCGGCGAAGCTTTTCACAAGTCAGAGCCTATGACCTATGCGTATTACCGGGCAACACGGTAAGAAAATTATAAATCTGTCATGATGACGGATTCAATCTGCCAAAGAAGTGGCGCAGTCTCGGCCTGCGCCCTTTATCCAGATAAGAAAAAAGGTCCAAGCGCTGCGGTAAACGGTCGGGAATCACGCCTTTTTACCAGAAATGCCGGACACTGGAGAGATTAAGCGTCTTCTTTATTGAAGAAAATACAGGTGTAAAGGCAGTGCCCGCAGGACATCTTTTTCTTCCTTAGGTAAAAGGCTCCATCTCTTGAGGTTTTTGATATGCTGAATCCGTCATGATGACGGATTTTTTTTATTTTTCATTTGACATTAAACAGTTTTAAATTTATAATTAGTTTCACATGAAACTATTAACTAGCTTTTACTTAAGAAGAAGAGAGGAAAAAGTATGTCGGAAGAAATGATTAAGAAACAGGATAGTTCGTATTTTGCGACTGAGCGAATCGGAAAGCTTATCGCTAAATTTGCAGTGCCCTGCGTTGTGTCAATGCTTGTCAATGCACTCTATAATATTGTTGACCAGATATTTATTGGGCAGGGGGTAGGATACCTTGGAAACGCCGCCACAAATGTGGCTTTTCCGCTGGTAACCATCTCTCTGGCCATTGCGTTGCTTATCGGTGACGGGTGTGCGGCTTATTTCAGTCTGAAGCTGGGCGAAGGGAAAAATGAGGAAGCCGCCAGAGGTGTGGGAAATACGATTACCATGCTGACGATTGCTGGAATTCTTTTTTTTGTTTTTGGGATGCTCTTGTTAAAACCGATGCTGCATCTGTTTGGTGCAACGGAAACTGTTTTTCCTTATGCTGAAGCCTATACCCGCGTTATCGTTATTGGTCTGCCTTTTGTACTGGTGGGCGCGGGGTTAAATTCAGTTGTTCGTGCAGACGGAAGTCCGCGTTTTTCGATGGCTGCTATGATTGTAGGCGCTATTATCAACACTATTCTGGACCCGGTATTTATTTTTATCTTTGGGTGGGGCGTCTCGGGTGCTGCTTTTGCGACAATTCTTGGACAGATTGCCACCTTTGTCATTACGATGTTTTATCTGGTGCGCTTTAAAAATATTACCTTAAAAAAAGAGTATCTGAAGCTAAAGGGAAAAATTTGCAAGATGGTCTGCTCGCTTGGCATTTCAAGCTGTGTAAACCAGCTGGCAGTTACGGTCGTCGTCATTGTGACCAACAATGTGCTGGCATATTACGGCGCAATGTCTCCATATGGCGCGGAGATCCCTTTATCTGCCATTGGTATTGTCATGAAGGTAAACCAGATTCTGATGTCCATCCTTATTGGAATCGGCGTGGGCTCACAGCCAATCATTGGTTATAATTACGGAGCTCAGAATTACGATCGTGTGAAGAAAACCTTTTTTATGTCTGCGGGAATTGCGACGGTGTTTGCCTGTATCGGATTTGTGCTGTTTCAATTTTGTACACAGGGCATCGTCAATATTTTTGGACAGGAGGACGCATTGTACAATGATTTTGCACTCAGGACCTTTCGTGTTTTTCTGTCAGTCTGCTTTTTAAACGGTTTTCAGATGGTAACCTCGATCTTTTTTCAGGCCATCGGTAAACCGTTAAAGGCTACCTTGATTTCGCTGTCAAGGCAGATTCTTTTTCTGATACCGCTGTTTATCATTCTTCCCGCCTTTACGGGTGTCACCGGCGCCCTATATGCAGGGCCGATTGCAGATGCCATGGCATTTTTGTTAGCCTTGATTTTAGTCATGTTTGAAATGAAACACTTGAATTTATTGGCAAAAACAGGTAAACTAGAATTAGAAATCAATGAATAAAGGGGGAAGCTGACATGAGTGAACGTATTATTATAACCATTGCCCGTCAGTTTGGCAGCGGAGGAAGAAACATTGGTAAGAAACTGGCAAAAGCACTGGAGATTCCGTTTTATGATCAGGAGCTTATTGATGAAGGCGCTAAGGAAAGCGGTATTAATCCGGAAATGGTTAAGGATCTGGAAGAAACTCCGACCAACTCCCTGTTGTATTCCATTGCCACCAGTTCATTCTTTGGTGCCGGGCATTTTTCACCAACCGTTGAGCTGCCAATGACCGACCGTTTGTTTTTGGCCCAGTCTGATGTGATTCGTAAATTTGCAGCCGAAGGCTCCTGTGTTATCGTGGGACGCTGCGCAAATTATGTTCTCAGGGATGATGAGGATACTGTGGATGTCTTTATTCATCGCGATTTTGAGGAGCGGGTTAATCAGGTATCTAAAATCTATGATTTAAATCTGAAGAAGGCTGAGGAGACGGTTAAAAAGATTGACAAAAGAAGAAGCAACTACTACAGCTATTATTCTGACAAAAAATGGGGACAGGCAGATAACTATGACCTGTGCCTGAACAGCGGTGCTTTAGGTGAAGACAGCTGTGTGGATATTATTAAGGCTTTTATCGAAAAACGAAATATACGAAAAAAAGCAAGAGGTTAAAAATCTTGCAGCCCATTGGAGATTTCCAATGGGCTTTTTTGTTTTTTGGGTATAAAGGAAATATGGTGTCAAATCAAAAAAGTTTTATGAAAACGTGACATTTTTGAGCCTTAACCTGTTCGTAATACGCTCTTAACATGGGTTCGCTATAATTGAAGAGTCCTGAACAGAAAAACAAGATTTTGATCAGATAAGAAAAACGAAGATTTAAGGCAAAATACCGCGCGTGATAAACCGGAGTGTAAGTGGTGCGATTTAACCTGATTTTAACATTGGCTTAACATTCTCTGCACGAATCCGGCGGCTTTCTTTGATATGATTACCGTAATGTTAAATTTAGGTTAATCATGAAGGAGAATGAATAATGAAAAGATCTTTGTCTTGGATGGCGGCATTGACAGTGCTGGTTCTGCTGTCTTTTTCGCTTTCTGGCTGCGGCAATGAGGTGACGCCCTCTTATTCAAGTGAAATTTCAGGAGAAATAAATGGAGGGGGCTCCACCTCTGTTCAAAAAATTATAGACGCTGAGGGCGCGGAATTTGGAGCGTTGCATCCGGCAGTAAAATTTACCTACAGCGGCACAGGCTCTTCCGATGGCATTAAAAACGCGGCAAATGGCACGTATTCTTTTGGATGCGCGTCCAGAGAGCTCAAGGAGTCTGAAAAGACAGATCTGACTGAATTGATATTTGCCTATGACGGTATTGCGGTAATCGTCAATGACGAGAACCCTGTAAAAGATCTGACAAAAGATCAGATTAAGGCGATTTATACCGGAAAGATTACAAACTGGAAGGACGTCGGCGGTGAAGACCGCCCTATAGCGGTGGTGTCGAGAGAAGACGGCGCCGGAACACGAACCGCGGTGGAAGAGCTTCTGGATTTTACAGAACAGCTGAAGCCCAGCGCTACAGTCAAGGAAGGCAACGGAAATGTTCAGTCCACAGTCTCAGCAAATCCCAATGCCATCGGCTATGTGTCCATTACCTTTGTGGACCGGTCCGTCAAACCGCTCAGGGTAGACGGGGTGGAGGCGACCATGGAAAATGTGCTGAATGAAAGTTATGCCTTGTCACGGCCATTTTTAGCGCTTTATAATGAAAAAAACCTCACACCGCAGACCAGAGCTTTTCTTGATTTTATTATGACAGACGAGGGACAGACGATTGTAGAAAAAAATGGTGGAATCAGCGTAAGATAGGATTCTACTTTTAAAATAAAATTCTTTAAGAAAGTGAGATCATTTACTTGGAAGAAAAGAAACAAACCAAAGTAGGCGAGAAAGTTGTTGAAAAGATTTTTTTACTTTGCGCCCTTGTATCGATCATCAGCGTCGTTACCATTACCATCTATGTGTTTGTCAACGGGCTGGAGCCTTTTGTTAACGGCTCTTATTCCTTCTGGAAGTTCATTTCAGGGACAGAATGGCGGCCGGGATCAGATATGTATGGTATTTTTTACATGATTGTCGGCTCAGTTTACGCGACCCTGGGGGCCATTGCCATTGGCGTTCCCATCGCACTGCTGACAGCTGTGTTTATCTCCGAGCTGGCAGGCACACGGATTGGAAAAATAGTCCGGTTTGCCGTTGAACTGCTGGCCGGTATTCCCTCAGTGCTGTACGGTGTTTTTGGTCTTGGGATCATTGTGCCCTATGTACTTAAAATTTCGCCTATGGCCCAGGGTGAATCCCTTTTAGCGACGATCATTGTCTTGGCAGTCATGATCCTGCCGACAGTGGTCAGTATCTCTGAAACCTCCATATCCGCAGTTCCAGACGCATACCGCGAGGGCTCTCTGGCCCTGGGCGCTTCTAAGATCCAGACCATCTTCAAGGTGATTATCCCAGCGGCCAGATCGGGTATTATCACAGGTATTATTTTGGGGATTGGCCGGGCGATTGGTGAGACCATGGCGGTTATGCTGGTATGCGGTAATCCTATCGCTGGCATTCCCACCAGTATTTTTGACCAGATCCGGCCATTAACCACCAATATCGCCCTTGAAATGGGCTATGCTTCTGGGGTACATCAGCAGCTTCTGTTCTCTACAGGTGTGGTTCTGTTTGTATTTATTATGATCATCAATTTTATCGTTAATAAATTTGTCGAATCAAAAATTGGAGGCTGAGGAGCATGAGCAGAAAAGTAAAAGACAATTGCGTAAAAGGAATTATTTACGCTGCCACAGCCATTACTCTTGGTATTTTATTATTTATCATTGGTTTTATCTTTGTAAAAGGGATTGGCATGGTGGACTGGAACTTTATCACCCGAGATTTTAACGATAAGGTCGGCTATCAGATGGCGGAAAAGAAAGAGGTTCCCCTCTCGATCAATGAGGCGGATCTTTTGTCAAAATCGGATTACTACAAAAAATATGAAACGCCGGATGGCGAGCCGCTTTATATCGAGTCCTTAGGGGCGGCCATTATGAAGGTCGACTATTCAAAGAGAAACGAACAGCACAAGCAGGTGATTTTCAGTTATATCGAAAAAGATTCGAGCTTAAACGCCACGAAGGACACAACCGGCAAAGGCACAGCGGTCAAAACAGACTATGTACTGGAAAGCGTGGATGGCGCTGACGTGGCAGATTTATCGCTGCAGGAAATTGCCCAGCTGGTCGATGATGGCGGCAGTACGCTCAAGCTGAAGGTGGTCAACCCTGGCGGTGGCATTTTCAGCAATATTATCACAACACTGTATATGGTGTTTCTGTCACTGATCATTGCGCTGCCAATCGGTATTTTGGCGGCCATATACATGACTGAATACGCCAAGCCCGGCAGACTGGTCAACGCGATCCGGTTTGCCACAGAGTGTCTCTCAGGTATTCCGTCGATTATTTTTGGTCTCTTTGGGATGGCGTTTTTCGTTGTCGCCCTGAAATTTCAGATATCTTTACTGTCAGGCAGTTTAACAGTGGCGATTATTCTGCTTCCGGTTATTATAAGAAGCACAGAAGAAGCCCTTAAGACTGTTCCGGTCAGTTATCGTGAAGGCTCCCTGGCACTTGGCGCGACGAAGCTTCAGACGGTGTTTAAGGTCGTGCTGCCCTCAGCGGTTCCTGGTATTGTGACCGCGGTGCTCCTGAGTATTGGCCGGGTAATCGGCGAATCGGCAGCGCTGCTGCTGACGGCAGGGACCGTTGCGCAGATCCCAGGAACGCTGTTTTCACCGGGAAGCACACTGACGGTTCAGGCTTACTATGTGGCTAAGGAAGAGGGAAACATTGAGCTGGCCTGTGCCATTGGCATTGTCATTGTATTGATCGTTATTGTATTGAATATTTTATCGAGGCTGGCAGCGGACAAGCTGGATGTTGCCCATAAAAAATAGACGAGGTTAAAATGGATAAGAAGAAAAAATTTGATGTGAAGGATCTGGATTTATATTACGGCGATTTTCAGGCCTTGAAGAAGATCAATATTGATATTTATGAGAATGAAGTAACCGCTTTTATCGGTCCTTCTGGCTGTGGTAAATCTACATTTTTGCGCTGCCTGAACCGTATGAACGATTTAATCGACTCTGTCCGTATTGAAGGGACGCTGAATTTTGACGGCAAAAATATTTATGAAAAAGATACGGATGTCATTCAGCTCAGAACAAAGGTGGGCATGGTTTTTCAAAAGCCTAACCCGTTCCCGATGAGTATTTATGACAATATCGCCTATGGACCAAAATGCCAGGGCTTGAAAGATAAGAAGAAACTTGATAAAATTGTCCATGACAGCCTGGTGGGGGCAGCGCTGTGGGATGAAGTCAGCGACCGTCTGGGCAAATCGGCTCTTGGCCTTTCCGGCGGACAACAGCAGCGTCTCTGCATTGCCCGAACCATCGCCATGCAGCCGGAGGTTATTCTGATGGATGAGCCAACCTCTGCCCTTGATCCCATCGCTACTTCAAAAATTGAGGATCTTATGGAGGAGCTTAAAAAGAATTATACGATTATCATCGTAACACACTCCATGCAGCAGGCAGCCAGAATCTCGGACAGAACGGCATTCTTCCTTATGGGAGAAATCGTTGAGTATAATGAAACTAACACCATTTTTATGAATCCGGGAGATAAACGTACTGAGGATTATATTACCGGACGATTTGGTTGATAAAGGAGCGAATAATGAGAGAAGTTTATAATGAAGAATTAAAAACCATTAAGAATGAAATTCTGCTGATGTCTTCCCAGGCAGAACGGATGCTGTCCGATTCAATTACAGCGCTGGAAGAACAAAATGTAAAGCTGGCCAGGAGTGTCATCAGCCGAGATGATATCGTGGATTTGAAGGAAATTCAGCTTCAGCAGATCGTCAGCGAGGTTATTGCAAGACAGCAGCCGGTTGCGGGAGATTTGAGAAGGCTTTCTTCAACCTATAAGATTATTACAAACCTTGAGAGAATCGCGGATTTAGCGGTTAATATCTGCCAAAAGGTGATCTGTCTGCGCAAGGAGGAATACTACAAAAAGCTCGATAATATTCCACAGATGGCGAAGATGGTGGAAGACCAGCTGAAAATGTGCATACAGGCTTATATTGATGAGGATATCAGTAAAATGGACGATGTGGTCCGATATGAGGATGAAATTGACCGTTTGAATAATACCCTGCACAGTGACTGTATTGCAGAAATCAACAAAAATCCAGAGATGGCGCTCCAGGCCATGAGTTTTTCCTTTATTGGAAGTCATTTGGAGAGAATTGGCGATCACGCCACCAATATTTTTGAAACAGTATATTTCATTGTGACCGGAAATTACATGGATTTTAATGATTTAAACACAATTCCTGAAGACGAGTAAGTCGTAGCTTATATTTTTGACCAGAGTAGCTTTTTACTCTGGTCTTTATCTTTTTATTGCGAAATAATCAATGATTCTTGACGCGGCGAATCGTGCCTGTTATAATGAGACATAGTCTATAGTGATTTTAATTTAATAACGTTTTTAAAACGTAAAAAGGGCAAATCTGTTGAAAGGCAGAGACGCAAAACTAAAGGGCCTAAAACCGGTAACCGGTAATGGCAGCCAGCTGCTACGGAAATCCATCCTCATCGATGGACACTGCCCGGCTGCGCCCTTTCGCAGTCGTTTTTTGTTTGTACGAGCGTAATAAGATGAGCGGCAAAAGACTGGGAGTATTTATATAAGAGAAGGAAAGGAAAAAAACATGAAAAAATGGTTAGCTTGTTTTATGTCAGTTGTTATGCTGTTTGCGAGCTTTCCGGTATCTATTCTGGCGGAGGAAGCGGGACAGGAGCCTTCAGCCCAAATAACAGAGAATAATACCGTGACAGAAAATCAGGAAGTGGACAAAACAGCGGAAAGTGTGGAGGAGGCATCTTCTGAGGCAGTTGAGTCTTCTGAGCCTCAGCCGGAAAAGAAAGAGGCGGGTGCCCTCAATGCAGGAGCGTCTGTTGACCTGGTGGGAAATATCGAGGTGGAAATCCACTTTAGCCAACCAAGAACAAAGCTGTCAGAAACAGCAGTCCTGACTCTGGCAGCCAGCGACGGTACGTCCAAGGAAATCCCTTTAAAGGATGTCGTCAGCGAAAAGGCCACAACGGATTTTGGCAGCAGGAGTATCCAGTATAAGACACTGCTTTTTGACAGAGATTCTAATAAGGTGGACAGCAGCAGCGTTCTTTACAATGAGCAAAAGCCCGATGCAAAGATTTATTTTGCCAATGTCAATTTTTACAGTCTGCCGATTGGAGACTACACTGTCACCGTCTCTGACAAGGGAGTAGTGCCAGCTCAGGCGCAGGTAAGTCTCCAGGGAAGTTCCAAACGTGTCGAATTTATGGGCGGTTCAATTTTAACAGGCGATGTCGACCAAAACGGCAGCATTGACGATGCCGATTACGATGCGGTTATGAAAAGCCTTGGTTCTTCTGAAGCGGACTGTGACCTGAATGGAGATGGAACCGTGGATATTGTTGATCTGGTCTATTTACAGGAAAATATGGGTGTGTCCCATGACTCAGGAAAAGTACAGATCAGTGACACCTCCCCGATTGTAGATCCTGACAACGTGGAAATCAAAACAGGTGAAAAGGATCCTGTGACGATAAAAAGCGGGGATATTGCAAAACTTTTCAGTACGGCCTCCGACCAGGCAGGCGCGGTTCAGTTTGCAAGGGAAGATGGAAGCGCTATTTCGGAGGATACGCCTCTGAGAATTCCGCTTGTAATGAAGGAGCCAGTCATAGCGACAGAGCTTCGCATTGCCCCCAGTGAACTGGGGCTTGAAAATGCGCCAAAGAGGGGAACCATTGAGGTAACCGATGAACTGGACAACATAAAATCTGTGGATTTCGATCTCCAAGGACAGGCGGATTATCTCTTTTTGACAGATGAAGCCTCCCCGTCAACCATTGTTATTGACCTGAAAGGGCAGGTTGCGATTAAAAAGGTTACGATCATTGTAAAAGAAACCAATAAGGCGAGCAGTAATTTGGCGGAAATTTCAAAGGTTGAATTCTTGAATAATACCAAGGATAAAATAGTCGAGCAGGTGACGAGCATCCCGACAAATGTTCAGGTAGCCTCTGGCAATGAAAGTCTGACTGTCAGCTGGGAAGCACAGAGCAATGTAACAGGCTATGAGGTTAAAATGAGTTATACAGACCCCAAAAGCGGTAAGGCAGAGACTGTGCTGACACCTGTGGATGGAACTTACCTGACGATCAGCGATTTGACAAACTTTGTGGAGTATAAAATTTCGGTTCAGTCTGTTAACCGATCAGAGGGCGGAAACTGGGAAAGCGGCTTCAGCGCACCCGTAATAGGAATACCGCTGCCAACCTCAGTGCCTGAACAGCCAGAGGGAATCACCCTAAAAGGCGGATACCGCCAGATTACGGTTAACTGGGAAAAACAAAAAAATTCTACTGGATATAATGTCTACTACCGTGAAAAGGGAAACGGTGAATACACCAAGGCTGGAAATTTAGAAAACACCAGCTATGTGATTGAAAACCTTAAGGATCAGGCTGAATATGAAGTTTACCTGACCGGCTATAACGCCATTGGTGAAGGGGCAAGATCATCTGTATATACCTGCACCACAGAATCCATTGAGCCGCCGGTTACATCAAATTATAAGCTGATCAACCGTGCCGGTGAGGTTAACCAGCCCACCGCCCATATTAAGGACGTCACTTATCCTTATTTAAAGGAAAGTGATTATGAACAGGCCTATGATAAATTTGATATTGTGGACAATGACTATACCTCGTATTGGAATTATGGGGGCTGGAATGCCGGCGGCTGGTCAGGCAAGCTTCAGGCGCCGGTCGTAGAATTTGACCAGTCCTATGAAATGAACGATATTGTGCTGGTGCGCGGCGAAGGTGAGCCAAGCACATATAACGCCTACATGAAAATCCGCTGGTGGGATGAGGCCGGACAGGCACACGATCTGAACATCGGAAAAGACTTTGCGGTTCAGGCGAAAAAGAGCACCAATGGAAAAGAATACTATCGTATCCGCATCAATGAAAAGATTAAACCCGTCAAAATTCAGATGAATCCAGCGCTCTACTGGGCCGGCGCACCCAATGCGCGCTGCCGAATTTCGGAAATAAAATTCTACACTTACGACAGTCTGGCAGATGAAACAAACGCCCTGTTCATGGATGATTTACATGTGGAACTGAGAGACAGCGTAACCATGGAGATTGTGGATAAGCTTATTGAGCGCGCCAATACTCCAGATACTGTGAGCGGAGAGTTTCATCCAGATAAGGATTCCATTCTTTCAGAGCTCATATTGGCAAAAGCGATTCTGAGTGAAACCAATATTGATGATACGGTTCTTGTAGACCAGAATGTATCAAACGCCAAAAATGGCAATTTGGGCTTTGCCATGGCGCTGAATGATTTTCAGCCGCTGGGCCTGGCCGCAAAAGCGGGCGATACCATCAACGTTTATGTGGGAACAGAAGGAAATGTTCTTCCGCAGCTTGTCTATACCCAATACCATCCTGACGTCAAAACAGGCTGGAGCAAAACCGTTAATTTAAAGAAAGGGAAGAACGAAATTACCCTTGAGCAGATTGGCGGTGAAGACAGTGAACGCGGCGGAGCCCTGTATATCCGCTATCCTAATGCCAGCCCATCCGGTAAGGATATCAAGGTGAGAGTGGCAGGAGCGACAAAGATCCCATACTTGAATTTAACGGGAATCACAGATGAGAATGACGCAAAAACGGCGATCCAGTCCTATATTAAAGAACTGAAAGCTTTTGTCGCCAAAGTGCCGGACATGTATGCCGGTGAAGAATCGAAACATCAATGGGATAAAAAATCCAGCATTTACAACAGCACCGATATTATGACGAACCAGATGCTGCTTTCTGTACCGGCGACAGCTGTGCTCGAAGCCCTTAACGGCAGTGAAAGCGAACAGATTGAGCAGCTCTATCAGAACAGTCTGGCCATGGAACAGCTGATGGACATTACCTATAATTCAAAAGGACTGTCCAGAGATGCGGAGAATGCTAAAGATAAATGGCCTGGCTCCAGAATTAATATCCGTTATACCCGTATGTTTACCGGCGCGTTTATGTATGCCACCGGCCAGCATATTGGCATTGAGTATGGCTCAGTCGGCGGTCTGACACATGGACGGCCGCATACGAAACAGGCGGACGGAACCATGGGAGGCGGAAACCTCTATGGCTGGGGAATCGCCCATGAAATTGGACATGTGACCGATGAGGGTGATATGGTCTACGGTGAAACATCCAACAATATCCTCTCTCAGCTTGTAAAAACCTTTGATGAGAAAGCAGAAGCACGGGCCGATTACCCCGCAATATACCAGAAGGTCACTTCTGGCACAAAGGGCTACGCGAGCAATGTATTTACACAGTTGGGTATGTTCTGGCAGCTGCACCTCGCATATGATGATACCTACAACAATCTCGATGATCCCGACAGCTTCTATGGCCGCCTGTATCAAAATTACCGTAGAAATACGATGAAGACAGACAAAGATAACCTGTTAATCCGTATGGCGAGTGATACAGCCAAAAAGGATTTAACCGCTTATTTTGAAAAGTGGGGGCTGACGCCAAATGAAGAAACCATTGAGTATGTGAGCAAGTATCCCAAAGAGGAACGGGCGATCTATTATCTGAACGATGACGCCAGACACAAACGGATTGAAAGGGCGCCGGCAATGGCTAAGAATACAAAGGTTGAGGCGACTCTGAACCATACCGTGGAAAATGGGAAGGACTCAAAGAAGATTACTTTCAATTTGGGTGTAAACAAAAGTTCTGAAGCGATTTTAGGCTATGAAATTATCCGAAATGGGGAGGTGGTTGGCTTTACAACAGGCAATTCCTACACAGACGTGATCTCCTCAATGAACAACCGTGTGCTGAAATACGAGGTGGTGGCTTACGACAATTACCTGAATAAAACCGAAGCTCTGGCGCTCGAGCCGATCAAAATCCAGCATGACGGAAGCATCGCAAAGACAAAATGGACCATGGATACCGATATGACTTCTGAAGGCGATGAATATATCGAGGATTGTACGGGCTCAGGTCTAAGCCATCCGGCGCTGGCCAAGCTCTATGACAATGATTATGGCAGTATCTATGAAGGAACTAAGACCACAAACAATCCGCAGATTACCATCAATTTGCATGAAAATATGCCTGTTGTCGGCTTTAAATACACAGCAGCGGTAAAAGATGGAGCCTTTGTGGAGAATACCATCAAAAATTATACCATCCAGGTAAGTGAGGATGGTGTGAAATGGCAGGATGCCGCAAAGGGCAGCTTCGCAATGACTACAGAAAAGCCTGAAGCGACCGTTTATTTTAATGAAAAGGACCAGGAGGGTGCGAACCAGTTGATCACCTACCGGGCAGAGTATGTGCGGATCATAGCAAATGGTGCGGCAGGCGTAAGCGCGGCAGAGCTTGATATTATTGGACCTCCGGGAGATAATGTGGAGCTTGAGCAGAGTGGCATAGGATTGTTGGAAGAGGATTTTGTCTATGATCCGGACCAGCCGGCCATTAAGGCTGGATCCCTTATTTTTACGGGCAGCTATCGTGGGCATCCGGGCTTTAACGCTGTGCTGCTGAAGGATCAAGACGGCAACAACGTTGTCGGTAAGGATAATGAAGCAGCGAGTATCTTTATGGCCAATATACCGGAAAATGGCAATATCGGTGAAATCAGCCAGGGAACCTGGATTTACTGGATTGATAAGGATCAGCTGGATATGAAGAAGCTTCCGGTGACGGTTAAGGTTGAGCTATACCGAGTCAATAATATGGAAACCAATGAAGGGCAGCGCCTCACCAGTGATACATTTGACGTGAAATTACCCGACAGCCTGCCGAACATCAGGCTGACCGGCGAACAGATACCAGAGGAATAGGAGAGCAGTAATGAAGCAAAATAAAAAACTGAAAAAAATAGGCATTGGCTGTCTTGCGACCCTCATGGCAATCCTTTTTTCAATGCCAGTCCTGGCAGCAGATAACAGCCCTGAGCTGTTGGTCACAAAAGGACAAAATGCGAATCAGGTTAATCTTTCGCTGACAAATCTGGGGGATAAAACCATTAAAGGCTTTTCCCTTGAATTAAAAATTTCCGGTGACGGAGCAGCCTTCACCGGAACAATTCAGGCAGGCAGTGCCCTCAGCACAGAGGACAGCCGTGTGAAAATTATCACAAGAAATGATGGAAAAGAAGCCACGCTGGCCGTTACCCGAAAAGGGCAGCTGCCAGCAGGTAAAATTGACATCGGTACGTTGACGGTTAAGGGAAAAGCAGGTGAAAAATACACCGTTGAAGCCAGCCAGCTTGAAATGGTCGATGTTTCGGATTATCAGAAAAGCAGAGCTGAGATAATCGGACTGGACAAAGATTCCGACGATAATCTGGTCATCGAACATCAGGATACAGCAGATCCTGATCAAAAGCCGGACACCAGACCAGACAGTCCGGAAAACGGCCAGGGCAATGAGAATCCAGACAGCATCGCAGAAAATAATCTTGCGCCGTCGTCCTCTGCACCTTACGGAGCCGGCAACCCGGCAACCGGTGTCATTACAGACCCGGATGCCGCGGCTTTTATAACAGCAGGCATACTCATTGTCATGCTGGCAGGGCTGATGGCCTTTAAACGCAAAAGAATCTTATAAAAAATAAAAACAAAAATCCCGCTGATAGATTCAGCGGGATTTCTGTTTTTTGAGAAATTGATTAATCTTTTCAGGCGTTAAAGCTAGAAAAAGGGAGGACAGTATTAATAAATAATACACAGTATTTTAATAAATATTGGGAACTGTTTAAATTGTTTGGGGAAAGGGGTGTTACACACCACCCCTTTTGGCGTTTTAAAATGGCAGATTTTAATCCCAAACAAGTGTCAAATATTGAGCGATGATTAAATTGTTGGAGATGTAGTTTCTGTGTTCATTGAAGTCCAACCATGTACGGGAAGGAGGAGAAATAAAAAATCCTTCTCCGGATACGAAGAAGGATAAAAAATACTAACACAGTACATGGTAGCTCTCAAACCCTCTAAATCGGAGGCACTTAAGAATAAACTCCTATATAGGTCTTCTGGCTTGGTAATATCATCCGGTTTCCCTTCCCATCCGTCAGGACAGTGGATTGAAACGGGCATTTTACCTTACAGCTGCGATTACAGCAAAGGATTTTCACCTTTTTCCCTTGAACATAGGATCATTCAATATTTAACTAATCATATGATACACCAGATATTGTGGTTTGTCAAGGGTGAAAACGAAAGAAGGCTACAATGTTAAAAAAAGGTCAAAAAAGAACGGGCGATACGGCTCAGGGTATGTCCTTTTCGCCAGATCAGGGCTACCTGCGTATTCAGAACTTTGGCGTCAATATTTTTACAGACAGTATTGGCAGAGTCGATGATCCGGCTGGCGGAGCTGGGGATTACCGCAACGCCGATGCCAGCATTGGCCCACATGAGAGATGTCCGGGCATCATCATTTTTGCAGACCGCCTTTGAGGGCAAGCCTGCCGATTCAAAAGCGCCTTCAATCAGAGACTCAAAGCGGCGATAATAGATCAGCGGCTTTTGAGACAGCGCCTGGAGTGTAATAATATCGGAGGCAATACCCTCAAAAAAAGCAGGAGCGCCGACTGCAACCATGGGCTCAGACTCTAAAAAATGCGTTTCAAATCCTTCTGAATGAAAAGGCGTGCGCACAATGCCGAGCTCGATAATGCCGGCATTTAACAGGTCGATGACCTGAAAGGTAGTGCCTTCGTGAAGCTCGAACCGGATATGCGGGTGAAGAGAATGAAAAGCCGGGAGCGCGTCCGACAAAATGATAGCGCCGGAAGAAGAGATGGTGCCGAGGGTGAGCGTGCCCTCCAGGCCGTCGTGAATATCGCGGAGCTCCTGCACGGTCTGTTCTGCCAGTGTGAGCAGGGTACAGGCCTTTTCATACAACACTCTGCCTGCTTCGTTCAGAGTAATTTTTCGGGCGCCGCGCTCCATCAGCGTGACGCCCAGCTCGGATTCCAGCTGTTTGATCTGCTGGCTGAGCGGAGGTTGAGAGAGATTCAGCTTTTTAGCCGCGGCGGAGATTGTTCCCTCCTCCACCACTGTTTTAAAATAAAGCAGCTGTTTGAGATCCATTGGGATTCCTTTCTATTTGTTTTTTGTATAGAAGATATATAAACTAAATATTATTCATATGGTTATTTTTATGATAACATAGTCCTGATGAGACGTAAAGACAGGAGAAGAGAAATGTTAAAACTAGCGCATTATCTTAAGCATTTTAAAAAAGAGATGATACTCGGACCATTTTTCAAGCTGACTGAGGCGGTTTTTGAGCTGATTGTCCCGCTGGTCATGGCCAGCATTATTGATGTGGGAATAAAAAATGGCGATACCCGGTATGTCTATCATATGGGTGGGCTGATGGTGGCTCTGGGCGCGGCGGGTCTGTGCTTTGCGCTGATTGCCCAATATTTTGCCGCCAGGGCTTCTCAGGGGACAGGCACGCTTATGCGGCGTGATTTTTTTGCGCACATTAACCGGCTTTCCTATGCCGAGATTGATAAAATCGGCACACCTTCACTCATTACCCGGATAACCAATGATATCGACCAGCTGCAGGTGGCAGTGGCCATGACCATCCGGCTTTTGCTTCGGGTGCCTTTTTTAATTATCGGCGCGACGATTATGGCGATGACCATTGATCTGAAGCTGTCAGTTGTTTTTTTGGTAGCGGCGCCGCTCATTGCGCTGACCATCTATTTTGTCATGAGCCGCGCCGTGCCCGTCTACAAAAAAATCCAGTCAAAGATTGATGGGATATCACTCATTACCCGTGAAAATCTGGACGGGGTACGGGTAATCCGGGCATTTTCAAAGCAGGAGAGCGAGACAGCCCGTTTTGCGGCGGCAAATGAGAATCTGATGAAAGCATCGCTGAAGGCCGGGCGTATTTCGTCGCTGCTCAATCCTCTTACCTATGCCATTGTCAATGTCGCCATTCTCTTTATCCTCTGGTTTGGCGGCATCCGTGTCAACGCCGGTGATCTGAGCCAGGGAGAGGTGATTGCCTTTATCAATTATATGACGCAGATTTTGCTGGCGCTGATCGTTGCGGCCAATCTTGTGGTGATCTTTACCAAGGCAGCTGCCAGCGCGGCGAGGATTAACGCGGTTTTTGATACCAGGCCTTCAATCACCCCAGGCAGTGCGCGCTTATCCGAAGTATCCGCCGAAACGGATGATGAAATACAATTTCAGAATGTTTCTTTTTCTTACAATCAAAATAATGAATATGCCCTGAGAAATCTCAGCTTTTCGATTAAAAAGGGCGAGACCATCGGTATTATCGGCGGTACAGGTGCCGGGAAGAGTACACTGGTCAATCTGATTCCCCGATTTTACGATGTAACGGGGGGAAGCGTCCGCGTAGATGGGATCAGGGTACAGGAATACCCTTTGGAGCATCTGCGCTTAAAAACCGGCATGGTTCCTCAAAAACCAGTCCTTTTTACCGGAACGATCCGGGAGAATATGAAATGGGGAAATCCAAGGGCTAATGATGAGGAAATCGGTCGGGCGCTGGAAATTGCCCAGGCGGCTGAAATCATTCAAAAAATGCCAAAGGGGTTAGACACTGAGATATACCAGGGCGGAAAGAACCTGTCAGGAGGCCAGAAGCAGCGCCTGACCATCGCCAGAGCACTGGTGCGCCGTCCTGAAATTCTGATTTTGGATGACAGTGCCAGCGCCCTTGACTTTGCGACAGATGCGGCTCTCAGAAAGGCTATAAACAGGGAAACAGGCAGCATGACGGTGCTTATGGTGTCGCAGCGGGTTACCACTGTAAAAAACGCCGACCGGATCATCGTGCTGGATCAGGGAAGAATGGCGGGATTCGGCAGCCATGAAACGCTTTTTAAGACTTGCGGTGTATACCGCGAAATCTGCCTTTCACAGCTGAGCAGTCAGGAGGCCAGCCAATGAGAAAAGAAAATAAAGTACCGGTTATTCCAAGATTATGGGCTTACGCAAAGCCATATGGCATTTTTCTTTTTCTGGGCCTTGTCTGTGCGGTAATCAGCATCGCGCTGTCCTTATGGATGCCTATCCTGATCGGCCGAGGGGTCGATTATATCGTAGGGCCGGGACAGGTGGATTTTTCAGGCGTTATGCGCTATGTGATCATTCTTGGGGTTAATATCGGCGTCACTGTTGTTTTCCAGTATCTCATGAGCCTATGCACCAACCAGATTACCTATAAAACGATTCAGAATATCCGAAAAGATGCTTTTGAGAAGTTTAACACTGTGCCGCTGAAATATATCGACAGCCATTCTCACGGCGATTTGATGAGCCGTTTTGTCAATGATATCGAGCTGATTTCAAATGGCCTGCTGCAGGGCCTGACCCAGCTCTTTACCGGAGTGGTGACGATTCTGGGAACGCTGGCGTTCATGCTGTCAATCAATATGAGCATCACAGTGGTTGTGGTGCTGGTAACGCCCTTATCCATCTTTGTGGCAGGGATCATCGCGAGGCTTTCATACAGTAAGTTTAAAGAGCAGTCTGTGGTGCGCGGTGACCTGAGCGGTTTTGTGGAAGAGATGGTTGGAAACCAGAAGGTCGTTACAGCTTTCAGCCATGAAGAAAAGGCAGAGCAGGCGTTTGAGGCCATCAACCAGCGTCTTTACCGCTGCGGCGTGCGCGCCCAGTTTTACTCATCGCTGACCAACCCCTCCACACGTTTTGTCAACGCCATGGTTTACGCCGCTGTGGGTATAACAGGGGCTATTTCAGTCATTGGGGGTGGCCTGAGCGTCGGACAGCTGTCAAGCTTTTTATCTTATGCTAACCAGTACACCAAGCCCTTTAACGAGGTGACCGGCGTGCTGACAGAAATCCAGACAGCCTTTGCCTCGGCGCGGAGAGTATTCGCCCTCCTGGATGAACGGCCTGAGCCCAGCGATGCAGAGCTGCCGGCACTGCCACCGGCAGAAGGCGCGGTGTGCGTGGAGCATGTGGACTTTTCATACCAGCCGGATACGCGCCTTATTAAGGATTTGAACATCACTGCTGAGCCAGGGCAGCGGATCGCGCTGGTCGGACCGACAGGCTGCGGAAAAACCACGATTATCAACCTGCTCATGCGCTTCTATGATGTGGACCGCGGCAGTATTGCAGTGGACGGGCACCCGGTAAAAAGCGTTACCCGCAGCAGCCTCAGGGGGCAGTATGGCATGGTGCTTCAGGACACCTGGCTGTTCTCTGGAACGATCCGGGAAAATATAGCCTATGGCAGGCCGGACGCCACTGATGAGGAGATCGTAGAGGCGGCACGAAAAGCCTATGCGGACAGCTTTATCAGGCAGCTTGAAAAAGGGTATGATACCCAGATTGCCGAAGGCGGCGACAATCTTTCCCAGGGACAGCGTCAGCTGCTCTGTATCGCCAGAGTGATGCTGACCAAACCGCCGATGCTGATTCTGGATGAAGCGACCAGCAGCATTGACACACGGACGGAAGTGCGTATCCAGAACGCCTTTAATGACATGATGAAGGGGAGGACCAGCTTTGTGGTTGCCCACCGCCTGTCCACTATCCGCAGCGCCGATACAATTCTGGTTATGAACCAGGGGCGTATTATTGAGCGGGGAAACCATGAGACCCTGATGGCGCAGAACGGTTTTTATACAAAGCTTTATAACAGCCAGTTTGAGGGAAACGAATAGCTGTTTTACTTTACGATTACAAGATATTAAAACAAGTACCGAAACCGACAGGTTTATGATAAAATAATTTGGAACAATTCAAGGAGGCGTTAAATAAATATGAACGAAAAAGCAAAGGTCTATTTTACGAATTTCAGGGCAAATCCAAAAATGAATCTCCTGCAAAAGCTTAAGAAGCTGATCATTGAGGCAGGAATGACCGAAATTGATTTTGAAAATAAATTTACAGCCATTAAAATCCATTTTGGAGAGCCCGGAAATATCGCCTATCTCCGGCCAAATTTTTCCCGTGTGGTGGTGGAGCTGATTAAGGAGCAGGGAGGCAGGCCGTTTCTGACAGACTGCAACACCCTGTATGTAGGCCGCCGGAAGGATGCCCTGGAGCATCTCGACGCTGCCTATGAAAATGGCTATAATCCATTTACTACCGGCTGTCAGCTGATCATTGCCGATGGCCTTAAGGGAACCGATGAGGTGGAGGTGCCAGTGAATGGTGAATACATCAAAGAGGCAAAAATAGGACGTGCCGTTATGGATGCGGACATCTTCATTACACTGAGCCATTTTAAAGGCCATGAGAACACTGGTTTTGGTGGCGCTCTTAAGAACATAGGGATGGGCTGCGGCTCCAGACGCGGAAAAATGGAAATGCACAATGCTGGAAAACCCCATGTCATTGAAAAGAAATGCCGTGACTGTAAAGTCTGTAAGGATATCTGTGCGATGAATGCCATCTCTTATCCGGAAAAAGCCGTGATTGACCATGACAAATGTGTAGGGTGCGGACGCTGTATCGGGATCTGTCCCTTTGACGCCATCGCTACGCCAAATGACGAAAGCTTTGATGTGCTCAACAAGAAGATGGCTGAGTACAGTCTGGCGGTTGTAAAAGGCCGCCCGAATTTTCACATCAGCCTGGTAATGGATGTTTCGCCGTTCTGCGACTGTCATGCCGAAAATGACCTGCCGATTATTCAGGACGTCGGCATGTTTGCTTCTTATGATCCGGTCGCTCTTGACATGGCATGCGCCGATGCCTGCAACAAAGCGCCCATCATCCCCGGCAGCTATCTGGCAGACCAGATCCATAAAAACCATGTCCATGATCCTGAAGACCATGACCGTTTTATCTGCACACACCCGGAAACGGACTGGCGCGTATGTCTGGAGCACGCAGAAAAAATCGGGCTTGGAACCAGACAGTATGAATTAATTGAAGTAAAATAGTGAAAAAGCTGCCTGAATAATCAGGCAGCTTTTTATTTTGGGAGGCATTAATTCTTGTTTTTCATGAATGGATGTCTTTTTTTATTTGGCAAAAACATTTAATTTACAAAAATATAT
>OCAG01000066.1_pt1 | contig 140148 bp, 122 predicted proteins | sample 1477111 | NCBI WGS metagenome assembly OCAG01 (sample SAMEA2580288, study PRJEB22360) | human gut metagenome | biome: human gut; feature: human-associated habitat; material: faeces | place: Denmark | collected 2008/2010 | reverse complement strand
CAGCAGCAGATTTTTTTTCAGGACGTTCCCGCGGCGGCTTCCCAGCCGATAGGAAATGAGATCCTTAGAGCCATACAGTAATATGTCCAGTTCGCTTTTCTTCAGATCCTTGATCGGTTTATCGATATCAATCTTATAATAGTCAATAAGTGCCTTGAAACGCTGCCATTCCAGATTTTCTGTTCCGACAATATTCTTATAATATATAATACCGCCCTGTCGTATGGACTTGGTGCGATCCGGGATCAGATAATCCACATCCACCTTCTGCGTGATGCCAAGTCCCTTGCAGTGGTCACAGGCACCAAACGGTGCATTGAAGGAAAACAGCCGCGGCTCCAGCTTCGGAATGTTGAAGCCGCAGTATTTACAGGAATAATTGCTGGAAAACAGAATCTCCTCTTCATTATATGTAACAACCGCCAGTCCATCACTCAGTTTCAGCGCAGTTTCCAGTGAATCGTGGAGGCGGGAACGATCACTCCCCTTTACGATCCGGTCTACCACCACATCGATATTGTGCTTTTTGTTTTTCTCCAAAGACTCCACATCCTCCAGAAGCTTCATTTCTCCGTCAACGCGGACACGGATATAGCCTTCCTTGCGCAGATGCTCAAACAAATCCCTGTGGGTTCCCTTTTTGCCATGCTCGATTGGAGATAAGATGGTCAGTCGTGTCTTATCCTCAATTTCCATGATACGGTCCACCATCTGCTTGATCGTCTGTGATGTGATGGGTTCATTGTGTGTCGGACAGTAGGGGATACCCACCCTTGCATACAGAAGTCTCAAATAGTCATAGATTTCCGTTACCGTTCCGACCGTGGAACGCGGATTGTTGCTGGTCGTCTTCTGATCGATGGAAATGGACGGGGAAAGTCCCTCAATGGAATCCACATCCGGCTTCTCACTGTTGCCAAGGAACTGGCGTGCATAGGCACTCAGCGATTCCACATACCGCCGCTGTCCCTCTGCGTAGACCGTATCAAATGCAAGAGATGTCTTACCGGAACCGGATACACCGGTCATGATGACAAACTTGTCTCTCGGGATACGGATATCAATGTTTTTCAAATTGTTTTCTCTAGCGCCTTTGATATCTATATAGTCATGATTCATAATCATTACCTCCAAACTTACCATATTATTATACATTAGTATTCCCGAAAAAGCCTAAGATTTCGCATCTTTTTTGTAGGAATTTCAAAGTTTGGAAAAAAATTAAATTTCTTTGAAAGGTTTTTAAGGGCTGCGGCATGTTATAGATGGAAACCCTAAGGAGGAAACAAAATGAAAAAGAAAGTTATGTTAGCATCCCTGCTGGCAATCGGACTTGCGGCAGGTGTAGGTACACAGATTCATGCACAGGATACAGCTTATCTATGCGGAGGCTATCATTCTCATATGCATTCTGCGGCGGATGGATGCCTGCGTACGTTAAAGGAACAGCAGGCGGCAAGAGATGCGGCTGCCAAATGTCAGGCTGAAGCAGCACAGAGACAGGCGCAGACGACACGGAAACAGAATGCGTCAACAACACCTGCTTCCAACACCACGGTACAGCCGGAAGCAGTGAGTACAGCGAACGCAAACAGCTCACAGCAGCCGGTATCACAGACTGCACAACAGGTCGCAGATACTGCATCCAACCCTTGCCCATATCACGAAAATTGCGACGGAATTCATCAGCATAGTGAAAACTGTGATGGAACTCACCAGTTGAATGAAAACTGCAATAACGGTATGCAGGGGTATCACCATAGTGAAGGTCGTGGCCAGGGAGCGCATCACGGCAATGGAAACGGCCATCACGGACGATAGAACAAACATGGTTTCAAAAATTGCGGTATAATGGAGGCATAGAGGGATGATAACGGTATGAAGAGTGAAGAGGAAATACAAAATGCCATAGAGCTGTATGCGGATATGGTACAGAAAATCTGTGTTCTGCATATGAAGCAGCGGGCAGATGCCGAGGATGTGTTCCAGACAGTCTTTCTGAAGTATGCGCAGAGTGAACCGTTTCGGGACCGTGAGCATGAGAAGGCATGGCTGTTAAAGGTAACAATGAATGCATGCAGGGAGAGATTTCGCGGTTGGTTCCATAAACATGCAGATTTACAGACTGAGGTGGAGGCCTGTGCCGATCTTAGCGAGGCTTCCTATTTCCTGCTGGATACATTGAATCAGCTTCCTCCGCATTACCGTGATGTCCTGTATCTGTTTTATTATGAAGGCTATAAGGTGCGGGAAATATCTGAAATCAAAGGAAAAAATGAAAATACAATCCATACCTGGCTGAAAAGAGGCAGGGAAGCGCTGCGTGAAAAACTGGGAGGTGAGCTTGATGATTTTCGATGAGTTTGACGGCATTCATGCCAGTGATGAAATCAAACAGAAAACCCTTCACAACGTCATGAAGCAAAGAAGCAGAAAGAAAAGAACCGGTATGACAGCAGCTCTCACGCTTTGTGTCACCTGCCTTCTGGTTGTTCTGTTTCAGCCCTGGAGGCTGATGGAGGCTTCTCCTGCACCGGCTCCTGCCCCTACTTTGGCAGTATACAGCTATGTGACTCTGGATATCAATCCAAGTATGGAATGGAAGCTGGATGAACAGCAGCGGGTGGTGAGGGTCACTGCCTACAATAAGGATGCGGACAACATTCTGACTGAGCTGCAGCTGGAGGGAAAGCAGTTGGATACAGCACTTCAGATGCTGCTGGACAATGAACAGTTTTCCGCTTATATGAAAACAGGCTTTCTGGAGGTCAGCGTGTATTCTGAAAACAGCAGTGTTTCTCTGGATCTGGAACAGCAGATCAATCAGCAGCTGGAGGAAGCGGTGCCGCAAAATCAGTTTCACTGTTCACATTTGGATGATGATACGCATCAGGAAGCACAGCAGCATCATATGTCTGCCGGCAAGTATCGTGTAATTGATGAAATCCTTCGGCATGATTCTGCAAAGAGTGTCGAGGAGCTGCAAAAGCTAAGCATGAAGGAGCTGTATTCCGTTTTGGAGCGTTATGATCCTTCGGCAGTACCGGAAGGATGCCATGGAAGGCAGATGAGAAAAGGGCACCATCACGGCAGCTAAAGCTATTCCCTGATTTCGATACCATCAGCTTACACAGCCTATTGGATGGGACTACAGCCTTTTGAAAAAGAAAGAGCAGAGAAAAGGAGTGGGCAACTAACATATGTCTGTTGCTTATAACACTCTTACATAAAACAAACACCCCGGCTCTGCTGGAGTTTTCTCATAAAAAAAGCACGGAGCATTCATGTTATATGATTGTTCTGTGCTTTATGCTTTTTGATTATGACAGAAATTTTCGATGCCTATGCAGGAATCGTTTTATACTATCGCTCACAGATTGCTTTGTCCGGGATTTCTTCCTTATTCCTTGATCTGTTTAAAATACTGAACCGCCTGACAGCCGCGTCCCGTGTGAACACCTACCACACTTACCAGCTTGATGATCTGATGCGTTGCATTTGGAAAAGCCTGTTTCAGCTTGTCCATATACACAAGTGCCTCAGCCTCGTCATCCGCATGGGCAACGGTGATCAGATAGGAATCATCCACATGCTCACGCTTCATAATTTCAATTACACGGTCCATCGCCTTGTGCATCGTGCGAACCTTGTCCAGCACATCAATTTTACCGCTTGTTTCCTCATTGATTTTCAGAATCGGCTTGATTTTCAGCAAGCCGCCCAATGTGGCTGCCAGCGGTGTCAGACGTCCGCCGCGTTTCAGATGCTGCAAATCGCTTGGCAACAGTATGGTATTGGTTGTATGCACGATGCGCTGCAGCACTTCCTTGATCTGCTCAATGCTTTTTCCAGCCTCATGCAGCTGCTTCGCCAGCTTGATCATGTATTCCTGCACTACCGCTGTTACATGGCAGTCAACATAATCAAACGCGATACCCTGCTGCTGTGCAATCATTTCCATGGCATTGATCGTACCGCTTAATCCGCTGCAAATCGGTACCGCAAAAATCATGTCATAGCCCTGCTGCTTCAGTCCCTGAAACAGCTCCTCAATTTTTCCAAGAGAAGGCAGGGAGGTGGAAAGCATCTTTCCATCCTTCATCAGAGCATAAATTTCATCAATGCCCAGCTCCTCCAAATCCTGATAATTTTTATTGTCACAGCTGACCTGCAGAGGTACGCTGTAGATTTCAGCCTGCGCAAGCTCCCCTACGGATTTCCCGGTCCCACTGTCTGTCACAAATGCTATTTTCATATGATTCAGCCTCCTGTTGTTTCTATTATACCTTATTTTCTCTTCAAAAAAAACTGTGTCTCCTTCGGTTCGACGGTTTCCGCTTGTATAAGACAAAAGGTGCACCGGGCACCTTTTACATTTCCACCTTGCGGATATACTGAATCCCCAGACAGCCTACACCGGTATGTGCACTGATAACTGCACCGATCAGACCATAGTATACATCCAGTCCGGGAAACGCCTCTTCCATCATGGCTTTCAGCTTTTCGCCTTCCTTTGGCGCCCCGCTGTGAAGAACAGTGAGCGTGTAGGCTTCATTCAAGCCGCGCTCCTGAAATGTGGAGATTGCCTTGGACTGTGCCTTGCTCATGGTACGAACCTTATCGTACACATCCACCTTGCCTTCACTTTCACGATCCAATCGCAAAATCGGCTTGATTTTCAGCAGTCCGCCAAGTGCAGCTGCCAGCGGTGTCAGCCGGCCTCCACGCTTCAGATGCTGCAAATCATCCGGTATAATCAGTGTCCCGCTATCTGCCGCACTCGCACGCAGACGCTCCACGATCGTTTCCAGATCATGTCCCTGCTCGACCAATTGACTGGCACTGATTGCCAGATAGCGCTGGATATTGCAGGTTGTATACGATTCGATGACATGCAGATTCACCTGATGCTCCTTGGCTACCGCCTGCATGACACTGGAGGTGGAGGATAAGCCGCCACTCAGCGGAACTGCAATGACCGCTTCATAGCCCTCTGCCTTAAGCTGTGTAAACAGCTCCTCCACAAGTCCCATAGGAGGCATGGAGGTTGTCGGCATTTCGCCGTTTCTCAGATACTCATAAATCTCTTCTACGGTTATATTCTCTCCATCCAGAAACATTTTGTCCTGAATGATGATTTGCAATGGCAGATAATAAATTCCTAATTCGCCGGCCTGCTGCTTTGTCAGACCGCTGCCGCTGTCGGTTACGATTGCGATTTTCATAAGACTCGCCCCTTTTCTGTATTCGTGTTCCCTCGCGAATGCAGGGTTTTCAATACGGTCAGTTACACAGACGTGTAAAAATATCCTGTTTCATTATACCAAGTTTATTTTGAAAGTCAAACGAGAATCACCATGTTCTGCTTTCCAATTATCGGATGCCGGGTTTCAAAAAGTCATTTCGACTGAATACAATCGTACTGTAAGGCTCGATATTGACCTTTTTAATCAGGATATCCTCGGATGCTCCGTTATAATATAGCAGCGGATATGCCGCCTCAAATTCATAGGAAAAATATTCTCCTGTCGGATTGAAGATAATCACCATATCATCATGCTCGTCCCTGATTTTATACAGCAGTACCTTTTGGGCGATATCCGAAAAGGACACGTGCTGTTCCACATCCTCTTTCATGGAATAACGCAAAATTGGATGCTCCTTGCGGATACGGATCAGATCCTTTGTGATTTTCACCATATCCTGATACTGGTTTCTGCGCAGATAATCCAGTTTATTGATTTCATCACTTTCTTCATATGTGTTGGGAAGCCCGTGCTTGCTGCGGGCAAATTCCTGTCCGGAGTGGATGAAAGGGATACCCTGCGCAAGCAGAACTGCCGCCATCAGCATTTTGGCACGGGCAATGCGCACCTCCTTGCTGTCTTCCTTGCAGCATTCCTTCAGCTTGTCCCAGGACGTCATATTGTCATGGCATTCCACATAATTGACAGCGTTTCTCGGATGGGTGAACATCGGCTCCATTCCGATATTCGTACAGCTGCCGCTCAGACAGTTCTTCATGATATCAAGCAGGTAGACTGCCCCGGTGCAATAGCCCTTGACACTGACCTCGTTGGTATTCGTACGTCCCTTGACAACATCCCGGAAGCGATCGGAGAAATGAGCGACATACGGCATCTGTGCATTGTTGGAAATACTGGCACGTTTTCCGGAATCCAGAAAGCTCGGCATATCCCAGCCCTCGCCATAAACCATGAAATCCGGATTGAGTGCTTTGCAGGCCTCATATACCGCATTGATGGTTGCCACATCCAGAATTCCCATCAAATCGAAGCGGAAGCCGTCAATATGATAGGTTCTTACCAGATAGGTACAGGCATCCACAATATATTTATGACACATGTTTCTGCGGGAATCCACATCATTTCCGCAATAGGTACCATTTGAGAAGTCACCGTTTTCATTCATTTGAAAATAGTAATTCGGTACAGTGTTTTCAAAGGCATGTGTTTCCTTATCGTATACATGGTTGAATACGACATCCAGATTGACACGGATCCCCTGCTTGTGGCATTCCTCTATAAGCTTTGTCAGCTCGAACATACGGCCGTATGGATTCGCCGGTTCTGTACTGAAGCTGCCTTCCAGAACACGATACTGCACCGGATCATAGCCCCAGTTATAATGCATCAGCGGATAGTTTTCATCCACAGAGCCAAAATCCGTGACCGGCATCAGCTGAATGTGCGTGATTCCCAATGTCTTCAGATAAGAAAATCCGCTGCATTGCTGCTTCGTTATTTCATTTTCCTCTACAAACCCACGGAATTTTCCAGGCATTGTGACACCGATTCCCTTCTGCATCGTGAAATCGCGCACGCTCGTTTCGTAGATAATGGCATCGCAGGCACTGGTCATTTTCGGCAGGGGTACGTCCCGCACGCGGATTTTATCCAAATCGACAACCGCACTTCTGCGTGAATTTTCAATCGAAGCTGTCCCATACGGGTCAATGCTTTCCCGCCAGACACCGTTTACCCGGACAAGGTAGACATAGGTCGCATTCTCCAGATTTTCCAATATGGTATAGCGGTATACCCCCTTGTCTGTCCGTTTCATTTCATACGTATACAGACGGTTGTTCTTGCAGACCTCCAGCTTGACTCTGCTGGCTGTCGGTGCCCATAAGGCAAATGCAGTCTGGTCTCTGTCATAGGTATAGCCGAGATCATTACCGTCATAAAAAAACTGTTCATCAAAACGCTCTGTCTTGACGATACCGCTGTATTCCAGCACCACACCCCGTGCATGCTGATGCATCACCTGATATTCCACACCGATTTCGATGGGATCGTATAATGCCAGTGTATATTTATTGTAATTATTTTGTGTTGTTTCTATGGACTGAATGTGAAGGTCAAAGAGATGCCCCTGATCATCCTTCAGATAGAATTTATTGCTGACTCCCTCATAGCTGTTTCTTGACATAAATACAATGACCTTGTCATAGTCATCCAGATATGCCTCGTAATACTTTTCCTGTCGCATACTTATCACCATGTATTATTATACCAGAGTTTTCCAGGTTTATCACCAGAAAGGTAAAACAGGTGCTGTTCTTCTGCTAATCTGTTCAGATTACAGGGAAATGAGGGGTGTTTATGGCATCATACGGATTACAATTTCAGCTTTCAGGAACATAAGACAGTCGACAGCAGTAGAAAGGTAAGGAATTTTATACCTTTTTGTAATACAAAGTCATAGAAATAGTAAGCATTGTATTCTTATTGAAAAGGAAAAAAAGCTGCTTGATCTGCTCCTTATCTTGGCTTGAAAAAAGCACCTGCACGAAGGATAGTTTTTCGGCATACCACCGTTTGTACAGATACTATTTAAGTATTATCAAGCTGATGCATCATGGTTTAAATTCTTATAAGCACAAGATGGCAGAGAACCTTTCCCTTGTTCTGTTTACGCTATTTGGATTCGGTTTCCTTTGCACCTTTGGCAGCAGAAAAGCGGCAATTGGGATTATTTTCTATTGGCCTTAAGTTCCCGCCATGCCTTCTCCATGATATCAGGCTCCATAATGAGACGTCTGCCGATATCAGCTAATGCAAGTGCTCCGTCGAACAGTGCCCGGCTGCCTTGCTGTGATATCGTGGCAGCTGCCATTTCACGGGAATGACCGTTTACACAGCTGTCCGCGATTTTGATATAGCCCTGCAGGGTTGGACAGCAATAGCTGACACTTCCCACATCACTGCTTCCCTGCGCAACCTCGTCCACCCCTTCCCATGGATAACCGAAATCCTCATACTCATCCTTCAGCATATCCGCAAGAGTATAGTTGATAACACAGTCATCATACGGACACTCATAGGTGGTAATACGACTTGTACATCCGCTCATCGTACAGGCGCCTTCTACACAGGCTTTTGCTTTTTCACAAAGCTCCTTTACATATTCCATCGTTTCCCCGCGGAAATAGTATTCCAGACTCGCATACGCAGGAATAACGTTTGCAGCTTCTCCTCCATGCGCGATTACTCCATGGATAAATGTATTCGGTTCTGCGAACTGACGCAGCAGATTGATTGACATATAACTCATAACTGCCGCATCCAGAGCGCTCTTTCCGTTCTGCGGTGTACAGGCATGTGCATTCTGCCCAAAAACTCAAAGCGCAGTGGATAAATGGCAAGTGTTCTTCCCCCAAGGGAGTTCTTTGTATCCGGGTGCAGCATCAGCGCCGCATCCACATCATCAAACACATGTGCAGCAGCCATGGAAACCTTCCCTCCGAAATTTTCCTCTGCCGGTGTGCCAATAATGCGCACCTCTCCGCCGATGTTCGACAGTATGCTTTTTAACGCACAACCCGCTGCCAGTGACATTCCGGCAATCAGATTGTGACCACAGCCATGTCCAACCTCAGGTAAGGCGTCATATTCACACATATAGGCTATGACAGGCCCCGGTTTTCCACTGTTCCATACACCAAGAAAGCCGGTCGGTACCACGTATTCCTCCGTTACTTCAAATCCCTCTTTGCGCAGCATCTTGCACAGGACACGCATGGAACGAAACTCCTGATTTCCGATTTCCGGGTGTTCATACAGATCATTAACCAGATATTTGTATTCCTCCATATGTTCCTGTATATAATGCTTCAGCTGTTCCTTCATATCATCCCTCTTTCCTTTTTCACCATTGTATAGGCGAAACAGATATTTTTCAAGTCAAGATGTCATGAAAGCAGAAAAAAGAACTGAATGTCCAGTTCTTTCCTGTTTTCGTTTATTTCATATTTACCGGTTCAATATTCCAGATTTCATCCGCATACTGCTTAATTGTACGATCACTTGAGAAGTAACCGGACTGTGCGATATTGATCAGGCAGGTTTTTGCCCATTCCTCTTTATTGCGGTAACGCTCTTCAATATTTTTCTGTGCGTGAGAATAAGCTTCGAAATCCGCCAGCAGCAGATACTCATCATTCTTGAACATCAGCTCGTTATAAATCTGCTTGAAGTCCTTCGGATCATTGGAGAAGGTGGAATCCGCAAAGCTGTTTACCACCTTCTGGATGTTGGCGTTCTCATTGTATTTCCGCCATACATCATAGGTGTTTTCATGCTTGACAAGGGCTACATCATCTGCACGTAAGCCGAAGATTTCCGCATGATCATAGCCTACTTTCTCCACGATTTCCACATTGGCACCATCCATGGTCCCCAGTGTAATCGCACCGTTCATCATAAATTTCATGTTTCCGGTACCGCTTGCCTCTTTACCGGCAGTGGAAATCTGTTCGGAAACATCTGCGGCATTCATCAGAATTTCCGCAATGCTTACTCCATAGTTGGGAATGAAGACAACCTTCATATATGGAGAAACATCCGAATCGTTGTTTACCTTGTCCGCCACGCAGTGAATCAGCTTGATTACCTCTTTGGCAAATGTATAGCTAGGCGCTGCCTTTGCCGCAAAGATAAAGGTTCTCGGATAGATACGGAAGGATGGATCCTGCTTCATACGGAAGTACAGATCGATAATGTTCATGACATTCAGCAGCTGACGCTTATAGGCATGCAGACGCTTTGCCTGTACATCGAAAATGGAATTGACATCGATATCAATGTGCAGTGTCTCCTTAATATAAGCCGCAAGGATTTTCTTGCGCTCCATCTTCACATCCATAAATTCCTTCTGCAGATCCTTGTCATCTACATACTTCATAAGATCCTGCAGACGCTCCGGGTTTGCTTTAAAATCAGGACCAATCGTCTTTTCCAGCAGGTTGCTCAGCTGCGGGTTGGAGTACAGCAGCCATCTTCTGTGTGTGATACCGTTTGTTTTGTTGTTGAATTTATTCGGATAGATGTCATGGAAGTTCTTCATAACATCCTCTTTCAGAATTTTCGTATGCAGTGCAGCTACACCGTTGACACTGTGAGAGCCGATGATTGCCAGGTTTGCCATGTGAACCTGTCCGTCCTTCAACACGCAGCACTCATTCATCAGATCAGATCTGCCCATATCATGACTTACCTCATATTTGAAGCGACGATCGATTTCCTCGATAATCATGAATACGCGCGGCAGCAAATCCTGTACATACTGAATCGGCCATTTTTCCAGAGCCTCGCTCAAGACAGTATGATTTGTATATGCCATGGTATTCTTTGTAATATCCCAAGCCTGATCCCAGTCATATTTATAATCATCCATAAGAATACGCATCAGCTCCGGTATACAGAGTACCGGATGGGTATCGTTCAGCTGAATCGCAACCTTTTCCGAGAAGTTATCCAGTGTATGATAGGTAGACATGTGCGATTCGATAATATTATTCAATCCTGCGGCTACGAAGAAATACTGCTGCTTCAGACGCAGAATCTTGCCATGCTCGGTGGAATCATCCGGATAAACATTGCGGCAGATTTCACGCACCTCGTTTACATATTCGTTCAGACTGCTCGCATCACAGGCATCATCCGCAACCTCTGCACTCCACAGACGAAGTGTATTTGTCAGGTTGGTGTTCTGTCCGACAATCGGCATGTCATAAGGTACGGCACGTACAATCAGGGACGGCACATGGTTAACGATTGCCTTGCCGTCTTCTCCCATCCACATGTCCACATGTCCGCCAAAGTTGACATTAACTGCATGCTTCGGTTTCCGCACTTCCCAGACATTGCCTAAAGACAGCCACTGGTCAGGTACCTCCACCTGCTCGTTGTTTACGATTTTCTGTTTGAAGAGACCGTATTCATAGCGGATACAGTTTCCATGTCCCGCCAGATTCAGACTAGCAAGTGAATCGAGGAAGCAGGCAGCCAGACGACCCAGGCCACCGTTTCCAAGACCTGCATCGCTTTCCAGATCCTCCAGTTCATTGATATCCTGTCCAAGCTCGGCAAGACCTTCCTTGGCGATTTCATAGATTCCCAGATTCATCAGGTTATTTGTCAGCAGTCTTCCCATAAGAAATTCCATGGAAAAATAATACATCTGCTTTTCCTGTTTTTCGGCTACGACATTCTTACTGGCGTTCCAGTGAATGCTTGCATAGTCACGAACCATTTCCCCCAGAATCATATATTTTTCAGTGATGTGGGCCTGTTCAAAAGAACGGCCGTAGCGCTCTATAATTCTTCTTTGAAACTCTTCCTTGAACTCATTTTTGTTTTTAAATTCGTTAGCCATAACTTTAACTACTCCTTCCAGCTCGCCTTTTATTTTACATTATTTTACACGTAATTACAAATACAAAAACTGTACGTAAAGTGCGCAAAGCCTCCCTTCTCCTGCTATTTTATGGTCTATCTTCTCTTTTGTGACAAACAGAAAGAAAGGATACCGCTTCCACGATTTATGAAAATTTTAAAAGAAAAGAATATCCGAGCATTTCTCTGATATTCTTTCCATTTATTCTATATTTAAACGTCGTATTTCGTATGATTTATAATTTGTAAAAATGTATACAATTCCTTATTCTCATACGAATAAGGCTACTCGATATCCTTTGTGAAGACCCAACTCTGTATTTCTTTAAGCAGTACCCTTAGGGAATGTAATGATTATACCTCTATGGCTTCAGAATTGCTTATTCAACTTTTTTGATATATATCTTAAAATCGCCATATTCAGGATAAAAATTTACGATATTCAAATACTCGTTTCCCTGAATTTTGAGTATTGCACTCTTTTTATTTTTAACCTGTGCCATATCCATTGCCTCCCATTTATTTTCAGTTTTCATTTCCACCTGGAAAAATATCTCTGCGTTTTTATGCTTGCCTTCGACGCTTACTTCGTATGTGCCCGCTTCAATTTCTTCACCACAGCGAAATGCTCCTGTGGTATTGTCCAATACGGCGATATCATCATGAAATTTCAATGGTTCGAATTTAGATCGAGTCATTATCACAGAGCTACCCTGTGATAATGATATCTTGTTACGGTCGTAATATTTGTTATTTAAAATTGTTTGATCATATCCCAGCTCAAATGCATTCGTCTTAACCGGTTCCTTTGTAGAAACGTCATAATATCCAGGTTTAAAGCCATCCTCACCGACTACATATTCTTTGTCTCCCGCAATTACGACTCTGTCTGTCAGGCTGGATAATACACTACCCTGCTTAGAAACCAGCGCTTCCTTACTGTTATTCTGTGTAGCAATTATTCCAATTGTGCATACTGCTGCTATGCCAAGCACGACAGCTACTAGCTTGTGTTTCTTTTCCATGGTATGCCCTCCTATTTAAGAGTTATAAATTTCAGACTATTCAGCTAATTTCCTAAAAGTTACTATGAAATAAATCCTAATCCAGATTTTGTATAAGTCGATCACCTTCTTCACTGTTTTTAAAGTATGCTATCCAAGTATGATCTTAATTTATTGTTTTTCCCTTACTTCGGATTAAATATGCCTTTATTCATACTGAATTCAAATCAATCCCCTATTGATCTATACTGGCAAATACAGAGGAGGACATAAGAACTGTCTCCAAGACAATAACACTCAAAGCCGCTGTAATTATTTTTTTATTTTTCATTTTCTTTCCCTTTCTTAAACCACCTGTTCATACTTGTAGAATATCATAAAGATTCGTTGCAGCACTTATTTCTTAAGATTTCTTTATATTTGCTCGATTAGCGAATAACAGTACAAACAGCACAAAAAAAGCAGCACATGCATATTGCCTATACTACTTTGTTCGTTCCTTATAATCAATTTTGTTTCTCTGTACATAGATTGGTCTTCGCTTTGTCTCCATGTACGTTCTGGCAAGATACTCCCCCATGATTCCAAAACAAAAAAGTTGAATACCACCAATCAGCAAAATCAGACAAATAGTTGTCGCATAGCCTGGAATCGTGATTCCCATAATCAATTTCTGTACCAATACCACTATTAAATATAGAAATGCCAGTCCTGAAAAAGTGATACCGAATACCGTCGCTATACGCAGCGGCATCGTCGTAAATGATACAAAGCCTTCTATTGCATATTTAAACAGCTTCCAGAAGGACCAGCTGGACTGTCCGTTTACACGATCCTGAACATCATAAGCCATATAATAGGTATGAAATCCGACCCAGGAAAAAATCCCCTTTGAAAACCGATTATTTTCAGGCAATGACAAAATGGCATCAACCATAGGACGGCTAAGTAAACGAAAATCACTGGCTCCATCAACAAATTCTACTTGTGAAACACGATTTATCATATGATAAAATGCTGATTTGAAGCCTCGTAAAATTTTTCCTTCCCTACGCTTCTCCTGGAAGGCTGCAACACTGTCCAGATTGTCATCCTCATCAAGAATCTGCATCATGCGAAGAACATAGGCCGGATCCTGTTGAAGATCAGCATCTATAATAACGGTATAATCACCAACTGACTCTTTCATCCCTGCATACATTGCACTTTCCTTTCCAAAGTTGCGTGAAAAGTTTATGATGTTAATATGAGCGTCCGGATATGTCTTTACAAGCTCTTTTAGCTTAACATAAGTTTGATCCCGACTACCATCATTGATGAATATATATTCATAATCAAAGGCTTCATTCCGAAAAGTAGCTTCGACCTTTTCATAAAATAACTCTACGTTATCAGCCTCGTTATAACAAGGCACTACCAGCGACAATTTCATAATACATCCCTCGTTTCACTATTCCTGCGTTTTTGGTTTGAAAATCATAAATTTACAAAATACGTAATTGCCTATAACCGTAACAATGCTGACAAAAATCTTCGCAATATTTTCATTCATAGCTGCTAATTGGATACAGACAAACAGCAGAAGACTTTCCACAACAAGTGTTACAGCACGCAGAGACACAAATTGTATAAATTCAGCTTTCTGATCATTTCCTTCACTCTTAAACACATATTTTCTATTCGCTATATAGGCGAACAGCACTGCAAATATCCATGCTATAACATTTGCTATTAAATAATGCAGTTGTATATGTGTACAGAAGAAATACACAACAAAATTCACAAGTGTTGTCAAACCACCAACAACGACATAGTTTAGCAGTTCTATTATATTTTTCTTCTTCTCATCCATAAAATACCTCTTTTATATCTGCTTAGCTTATATACGCTATATATAAGAATACGCCATTTTCCTTATGTTTTCCAGTCTTTTATCAGCAATCAGTAATAAAGAAATCATATCTGATTATAAAACTAAACATTTATAGCAAAGGAAAGCCAGCTTCCTTCTATATTTTAACATTCATAATTTTTGTTTGCTATCAGCTTTATCTTAAGGTTTCTTAAAATCTGCAAATCATTGCATTAGTTTCATTGTTCCCATGATTCTGCGATTCATTCTGCAATAACCAATGGCAGCTCTAATACAACGGTAAATGTATTCCCTTTTACATCAATATTCACTGTTCCATTATGCATCATTATTATTTTTTCTACACTTTTCAATCCAATTCTGTTACTTTCTACTTTTTCATCATCTATGCAAATCTGATTACTCATGTATAACTGGTATTGATTGCCTTCGCAAATTCCATGCACAATGGCTGTAGCACTGTGACCTGCATATTTATGCATATTAGAGAATAAATTGTCCATTGCTCTTTGCAGCATTTCAATATTACATGCAATCTGATAGTGTTCATCCTCCAGTGTATAGGTGATATTCATATCATCCTGCTGCATAAACTCAATATTTTCTCTAATATAATTCAATAAATCGAAAAGCGGCTGTAATTCCAGATTCAGAGATTCTTCTTTTTCAAACACCAAAAAATATTCAAACATTTTATTGGAAAGACTTCGAATCTGTTCCACCGCTGTATGGATCTTTTTGTTTCAGATATAGTGCTGTAGCAATCAGCAAAGAGAGTATACTGACCATAATTCCAGCGCTTTTTCCTGGCATTTGATACGTAATTTCTACAGTATGATGTCCTTTCTTTATTGGAAATCCAACAAATGCTGTATTAACTTTTTCATATGCTATTTCTTGGTTATCCAAACGTACTGTAAATCCCTTATCAAACGGAATAGAGGTTACAAAATAACCGTCATCTCTAACGTCTATTTCTCCCTTTAATACATTATTACCTGACATGCGCTCACCTTTTAATGCATCTATGCTCTTATTTCGCTCGGTTAAGACACTGCCATCCATAAGGTATGCCTTGGGATTTTGAATTGTATAAGCCCCTTTCTCCAATTTTAAAGTGATATCTCTCCATGGCTTGTCTCTATCCAGAACATAACGAAAATTATTTCTATTGTTGCCATACATATCACTGTTTGATCCGCGCTTATTCACAATGCCGTTAATTTCGATACCTACGACTGTTCTCGACGGCTTTTTAATTTCAGTAATCGGCAGATCCAAAATAAGCAATTGCCCGTCGATGCTTTGATCCAATCGTAAGTTTATCGTGCTTTTTTTACTTACTGTCAGTTGATAGCCATTTTTAAGCTTCTTTACAGTAACAGAATCATCCATGTGCAAAAGCTTATATGAAAGCTGCACTTCCTGCAGGCTGCTCTTCCACTCTTTCACATCAGCTCTTTCAACAACTGCGTTGTTATATACAGCTTCCATAGAATAAGGATATTTCAGGTCTTGAAATTGCTGTTTGGATAACAAATCCGATGTTGCATACCCCATCGGCAATACATTCTCATTAACGGCTACATAACCGTTTTTATCACCGGACAGGATGCTGTAATGCAATGGAACAGTACCCTTACCATATAGATATTTAACAGACATCAGTGACTGAAAGAAAGAATTTTTTTCCGCAGTGACGGTTGCATTATTCGTGCTTGGTCCCGGCATCCCCATCACCTTGTCCGTAAAATAGGAGTAATCCTGATTTCGATTTGAAGAATACAGAGATGTTTTATACATTCGGCTATCCAGAACCTGATTACATGTACGTAAAGCATAATGCAGATCATCAAAGCGATAAAGAGAAGAGTCCTGATCCAGCGCAGCTTTCACCTGTGCTTTTTTATCTGTATTTTCAAATTTTGAGAGTTGAGACTGTTTTACGAAATTCTCAACTTTATTTGTCGGCATTGTTAAAAGCAAAGGAAACAGCAGATATATACCAAATATATATTTTTTTCTTGTGACCGTATATAATATAAAAATTCCTGAACAAAAGAACGCGTCTATCAAATACAGAAGCTTCAGCTTTTCCAATTCAATAAAGAAATAAGGAAGGAATAAAAACGGTAAAATCCAAAGCAGCCTGCGAGATGGTTTGTTTTCCATTTCAGACAGCATTTCCGCAATCATATAGCCAATGAGCGGAATCATTGGAATCAAAGACTTTTCTCGTACATACTGCAGACCATTTAAAATATAACAAAACAAGGGTAGGATAGTAATCAGTAGAGTCATGATACCCAGAGCTCGTTTTTCTTTGGAATTTCTGAAAATAAAATATACAACCGCAGCCAAGGCAATCACACACATACCCGCAGAATACGCATTGGATCTGAATCCGGTATAGGTGAGTGCGCTGATATCCATGTCCGGCTTCAACAACTCCATAAGTGTAGGGGATTGGATTGCTTCTCTGGTATGACTGAACATCATGATTACCGTTGGAAGGAGAATGAAACAGCTGATGCCTACACCGATAAGCACTTGTCCCATCAGCCTGCCTATAGTTTTAAGAGATTCCAGATAATCAATTTTTTTCTGCATTCGCAGGATTTCATATATTGCATAGATACCGCACATAAAGAGAGCACTGACACTATAGAAATAGCTTTCCAGAATCATCAGTACAATACCAATCATCATAAGAGCGCTTTTCCTTTTTTGAAGATAGCGTTGAATTCCGATAAATGTCAGTATAAGCCATGGCATATAGTTGATGAACATCACATGCTTATGCGTATGAAACAGCATGGGACCTGCACATAAAAAAATAACCGAAGCAAAAAAAGCAGCATGTTGCGAAATATTTTGTTTCCTTATCCAGTAATAAAACAATTCCGTGCTTGTGATTGTGAGAGCAATACTGCTGATCATAATGTAGGTAGACATCTTGATCATAGGAAACGCATAGGATAGCAATATCTCCGGTCGCAACAGCCCGTAATAAATAAACTCTGCCATATTCTGACCAGCTCCAAGCTGTAATGAAAAGTCTGGATACAGCTGTCCTGTTTGATAAAAATTCTCGCGGAAATATTCAGCAAACGCCACATGCTGACTCAGCCAGTCCGTTATGGAACCATATACAAGCTGTTTGCTTTGCAGCAGCGTAAAGAGAACACCTGTTATCAGAACAATGAGTATTCCCAATACTGCCATATAACGTATATCATTTTTTTTCATTGCATTCCAACTTTCTCTAATTCTTTACTATTATTAACCTCTATGATTATATCATTCTATGAATAGCGACTTTCCTTTTTTTTCTTAAATATTCTTAAATTTCATCATATTTTTTAAGATGCCTAACGGCCCAATAATATGAAAGAAGGAATAATCGAAGAAAATTCTTCAATTACTCCTTCGCATATAACTCATGATTGTTTCAGCTGTTGATAAATAAAGCTGCTTACTCTTTTGGTACTTTCTCCATCCTGATACATAAAATACATATCCTTAAATGCTTTTATGGATTTCTTATCATAATCTTTTATACAAAGCTCTTTCGTCAGGCTCTCTGCTGTCTGACATACCGGAAAGGGTATGGATTTCAAATCTATGTTGAAGCCGAGTGTTTCTCCATATTCCGCAAGATCAGGCGTATAGAGAATGACCTTTTTCTCCATAATTGAAAAGTCAAACAAAATAGAAGAGTAATCCGTAATCAGGCAATCTGCTACCGTATATAGATGATTCAGCTCTTCATCTGTTACATTCAGAATCTGCTCACCACTTCCAAGGTCAACATCACGCAGCAAAGGATGCATCTTATACATAACAACATAATGATCCGGTAGCTTCTCAATCAGAGATGAAAGATCTAAATCCACATGTCGCAGCCCCTTTATGATATTGCCTCGAAAGGTTGGAGTATAGAGGATTACATACTTACCCTGCAATTCAGGATACTTTTCCAGTAGCTCATTTCTATATGCCAGTCTGCACTCCTTTGAAAAAAGAGCGTCCGTTCGTGGTATTCCTAACGGCAGCACCTGATGCTCATTAACACCAAATGCTTTCGCATATACCGGTTTCCACTGATCACTTGTAGAAAGAACATAATCATAGTTTTTTATCTCATACTGCCTATCAATTTCATTGCCAAATTTCTTTACAGCACCGCATGCATGCCATACCTGAAGCACCCTGACCTGCGATCTTTTAAAATGAGAAACTACATAATTGTTATCGTTTAAAATAACAACTTTGCTTGTATTGATAAGAAATACCTGTTTTATACAATTTAGGAAATATAATAAATCACCTTTTATCGTCTTTTCAAACTTTGTGAGAATATAACGTATTTCAATATCCGGATAACGCTTCAGTTCTTCATCCAAGAGTTTGAAATCACCTGTAAGTATTTGCGAAGTCAGTGTTACAAAGGTGATTCGATTTTGTCTAACTGGCAGACACTTTGCCAGTTGATAAAAAAACCATAATACCATATGGAGAATAAGCTTTTTTAATCCCATGTCCTCATCTCCTGTTCTGTGAATCAATATATTTCTTCATACCGAATGTATATCTGCTTTTCTTAAAATCAACGCATTCCTTCACCTTAATATTTGGTAAAATTCGTTGGAATTCGCGGCGATAGGCCTCCATCCCGGGAAATCTGTGCAGCAGTCTCTTAAGTTCCTCTTTAGGCGATAACTGCATACGAACATCCATGACGATATAATCAAGGCATTCATGAAATTCCTGATACAGCAGTTTCTGTGTAAGCGGAGTGAAATCCTGACGATCCAAAACTGCTATTGCACTGTGATCCTCCGCAGCTTCCTTTATATATCGGATGTCCTGCAGCCTCTTTATTTTCGGTATAAAGTACACTGTACGCTCTTTATTCTTATTATCAGCATAATCTGTAATGGAATCCACAGGAACCTTCTTCAGGCATACTGCAGGATCAAAAGCAGCTTTGGATACAAATACATCTGCATATGCATTCCATGCAGCTTTGCTGATTTCCACCGATTTCTGCTTCGTAATATATTCCTGAAGCTGTTTTAATGTTTCCGCCTTTACAAATGGAAGATCTTGAACGGAAAAATACATACCACGATCTCTGGCATATTCTTCAGCATCATAAACAAATAATATGACAGGTCTTTTTGTCAGTGCAAAGTCAAATAGTACACTGGAATAATCTGTTATCAGCATATCGCAGCCCATCAGAAACTCATAATTATCTACGCCCTCAGGAAAGGAGCATATATGCTGATAGCCTTGAATCGGTATCACATCCTTTACAAGAGAATGCAGATTGACATAAAGCATCTGATCGTCATTCAGCGTTTCATCCAATACCTGTAATATCTTTTTCAGTTCTTCGGCATAGCCCGCTATTTCCAATGCAGTGCTTGTCAAACCTCTCCATGTGGGCATATAAGCTATCATTTCCAGTTTCTCCGAACCATACCGTTTTTTAATAGCTATCGTTTTCTCATGCTCATGAAATACAAGATTACGGGGATATTCTGCTGTATAGGATAGCCCGGTAAATAAATTTGTCAAATTATAGTCTTCTATCATCCTCTGTTTGGTAAATACATTTGGAAACAGAAGCATACTGCTTTGCAGAAAGTTACGTTGTATATTACTCATATCCTGGATACCGTTTTTCATTTTCTTACCTAATGTTTTCCATGGTGTTCCATGCCAGGTATTCAGATACACCTGTTCATCTCTTCTGATAAAGTATGGTGGAAATGTAACATTATTAACTAGAATTTCACTGGTTGCCAGAGCCATTTGATATGCTTTGCTATATACAGGAACGAGTATGGCAGTCTCCAGTCCGTGCTCCTTCAGCAGCTGTTTATGCTCCTGCCTATTTTTTTCAGTTGTTGCAATGTATATTTTATCAACCTGCTGCTGAAGCTGCTGTGCGATATAGAAGGGTGAATCTGAAACGGTTTTTCCCTGAAAGGATTCGATCAGCACCTGTCCCTTTATCACCGGATGCTTTTTACAATATGCGTGATAGGCATACCGTGTAATATAGGAACGCTTGCTCACCAGTCGCTTAAGTTTACTGACCGTTTTTTTAACAGTCTTCATACAGGTGAGTGCACTTTTGGGTACAAACATAAACAAATACCAGAAAGCTTTATATGGAACCATATACTTGATTTTACGGTTCTTATATACATCCTCAAAAAAGATACTGTTTGTTTTCCAGTTTTTAAAATTCCTGTTCATATGTTGAAATCCGGTTTTGATCATTGTTTTTTTAAGAGACAGATTATGGTACCCCGGAAAATCCTGAAACCGCAGCAGCATATGCTTCAGATTAAGAAAACACAGGATGTCCTGGTACTGATTAAAAGCATTTTGCTCTTTGTAATATGTATTTACCAGCTCCATAGACTGAAACATCTGTAATGTCTTACTGCTGTAGGTAGCTGTGATTGCCCCCTCTCGTTTCAGTATGTAGTAGTATAACGGTTCATCAACCTTTGAAATTTTATTCGCATGTAAAAATAAAGTCCAGGTTACTGCCATATCTTCATACAGACAGCCTTTTGGATACCGTATTCCGGTCTTTAAAAATAATTCACGCCGATACAGCTTGTTCCAGGCATAGGTAGAGTTCATATACAGCAATCGAGGATTTTCCTGCAGGCTCTTGTCAAATTCCTGTAGATTTCCTTTTTGAAAATGCCGGAACTGCCCGTTTTGTTCCTGTACACCATAATATCCGCAAACAACAATATCCGCGTTTTCCTGCTTCGCTTTCTCATACAGCTTCTGATACATCTCGATATCTGTATAGTCATCACTATCTACAAATCCAACATAGGCACCACTCGCATGCTCCAAACCATAGTTTCTAGCGTCGGAAAGCCCCCCGTTTTCTTTTTTCAATGCAATGATTTTATCCGGATAGAGAGAAGAAAACTCATCTATAATTTTCTGTGAATCATCCTTCGTTCCATCGTTTACAACAATAATTTCGATATTGGATAATGTCTGATGAACCAGGGTGTCCAAACAAACGCGTATATATTTTTCAACATTATATACAGGCACGATTACACTGACATCTACACTTTTTGACATACGCATCTCCTTACTGCTCTTATAAGCTGTCTGTCTATACTGTATTTTAACACAGTCACCATAAACAGACCATCCCTTAAACATATTGTGCCTGAACGATTATATAAAGAAGTCAGTGTCAATAGACACTGACTTCTAACTTTCAAACGACAGGCTATTACATTCTTTATCCTGATGTTTACTGATTTTGCATAACCCTTTGAAAAATCTGTTCGGATGCCGTACCTTTTTCATACTCGCAGAACTTCTTACGGAATTTCTGCAAAGCCTCGTCATGCTCCTGAGCAACTTTATCAATATTCACAATACTCTGTATCACCTCATCGGAAGTCTTCAGCAGAGGTCCTGGTGCCTCTGCGACAAAATCAAAGTTAAATCCACGCAGAGTATCTCTGTAATCTTCCAAATCATATGTGAAGAACAGCATTGGTCTGTTTAAAATTGCATAATCAAACATTACAGATGAGTAATCTGTAATAACAATATCGGAAGCAAGATAAAGCTCCTCAACACTTGGATAGTTACTTACATTGATTACAAATTCATCCAGCAGGTCTTCCTTCAGACCTTTAACTGCAAAAGGATGTATACGCAGCATCAGAACATAGTCATCCTGAATCTGCTTTTTCAACTCCTGAATATCAATTTTCATATTGAACTGATTTCGTACACGCCATGTCGGAGCATACATAATCACTTTCTTCTCCGGTGAAATACCAAGCTTTTTCTTTATATCAGTAATATCCTTTTCATTGTTCTTTGCAAACAGCACATCATTCCTAGGGTATCCTGTTTTCAGAAATTCTTTCTTAAATGCATAGCAGCTGGATGTAATGCTCTCTGCCTTGCTGCTCTGCACAACCAGGTAATCCCAGCGGCTGCATTTTTTAATAAATTTCTGACGTGCCTCTTCTGTAGGAAGCTCTCCTGGAACATCCAATCCAAGTGTTTTCAATGGTGTCCCATGCATGGTCTGCACTTCTACCTGTTTTTTCCGCTTTTTAAAGGACTCCATAAAGTTTACATTATTCACAAAGTATTTTGATGTAGCCATATAATAGTGGTAACGCAGACTCTTTCTACGTACGCGAATTCCATTTCCCTCAATTGGTGTTCTTTCATCTACAAGAGACCATATGCAGGTATAATCCGGATGTTCTTTATCCATGTATTTATAAAACGCCTTCGGATTACAGTGGAACTTTTGTCCCCACCAGCCTTCAAATACAATTCTTTTTTTACGTACCGGCAGCATTCTCAGCATTGGATATATGAATAATTCCACAAACTTGCGTCGCAGCTTATTACTCTCATACCATTTCCATTTTCTTGTGACCTTTACAATCATATCCAGATCCATGTTTGGATATACACTATAGTAATAATCCTTATATGGTTTTCTGGACAGCTGCGCTACCGCATCAGCCGCAATGGTGTGCTTTTGTACGGAACCATCTTCAAATTCATAAATAATGTACGTTTTCCATTTATCCGCCACCATGTTCTTTGTGAAAGCATCATCACATATCGGAATAATAGCAGCTGCTGTTACAGAGCTTCCCTGAACATAAATTTTTCCAGTAACCGGTGGCATAGTCAAGCTACTGCTTTCGCCCTTCAATTCAAAATACGCAGTTTTCAGCTTATCTGCATTACTCAGTCTGGTTTCTACTTCCATACCAATCTGTTCTTCTGCCCAATATAGTCTTGTCAAAACAGAACGATGCGGTTCCCCTGCAAGGTTCATATATCCGGCATCATCACTATATACGCGAATCAGTTGATCAGCCGTGAATGCATAACGACTTAAACGCAAATCATTGCTGGATAATGCCTTGCCGCCCTTTGCCATGATAACCCCGTGGTCTGCATGAAAAGCATTCAGATCAAGCACAGCGCTCTGCATATCATTTTCTTGCTTGACTTTTAATTCATTCACAGCATCGTCACTTTTGCATATCAATGTTTCTTTTGACAACTGCGTCTTCACTATTAATTCATGATCAGTAACAGTAAGCTGTTGAACCTTTACATCAAGTGATTCACAATTCAGACATAAATCATACCCCAGATTGTAATATGGAAGTACTTTTGTATCCTTCACATTCAGATATTTGGGACGTGCATCGCTTCCGGAAACCGGCCCACCCGCATAAAAGGATGTATGTATTCCTTCGCGATCATATTGCAGCTCTACTTTCAGAATACCGTTTGCAATTTTCTGTATTTCCGGTCTGCTGAAATCAATTTCAATTTCAAAGCCGCTCCATTTATAATTATAATAACGCGCTTTACGGTTGCTTTTATCAACCTTTAATCCATGCCTTCCGCGAACACCATTGGCCTTGCATACAGTTAATGGCACAGATACAGATTCTCTTGTTGCGACATTCAATAGGTTAGCCTTCAGCTGCTGTGCATGTTTGCTTGAGCAGGTTAATCGTTGAATAAAGGAATATCCCTTTACTATCAGCTTATTGTCATTCCAGTAAACCTGCTGCAGAGACCTTGTCTCCGGATACAGGCGAAGCTCTTTTGTCATATCATAATATTCTTCAGGGAAATCATGAAAAGGAAAGTCTCCGATATAATGCATTTCGCCATTTACTTTTTTTCTTTTGATTTTCAGTGTACGATAAGCACCCTTTTCATAAGCCAGCAATTCCAAAAGCCGCTTCTTATTTCCTGTTTCTATCAGATGATATTTCATGCGGTCGATTGCCTGTAAATCCTGAAAAGAATCTTTTCGAAAATCCTTCATATATTCACGGATTACATCCATCGCATAATCGATAAATTCATCATCAGCTGTCAGCATTTCTTGTATATAAAGCTTTAAATCAACAGACATCCATTTGTAATCCTTCATATAAAGCGCATGATCATCACTTACATGTGCATTATAAAAATCATCAACCATATGCATGATTTTCACTCGGTCCGTGAAGTTTTTCATTTCTGTACGGTTTTGTGTAATCGATTTATTCGCTCCATCACGTTCACGCCATAAGTATACGATTTCATTCAATACGGAAACCGCATTTGCATAAAAATGCAGTGGCATCGTCACTGGAATATCTTCATATAAAATCTTCTCAGGAAATTTAAAATCATGTTCCTTCCAAAAGCTGAATTTAATCAATTTATTCCAGGAAGTGGTATCATATATCAACTGCGGAGTATCTAAAATGCTTGTCTTATCATAGGCATCACGGAATGCTTTTCTATGAAGTCCGGAATTATATATTTTTCTGGAATTAAAACGCTGTACATCACCGACAACCATATCATTCCCTGTTTCTACAGCCTTTTTGTACATTGCTTCATATGCGCCATCCGGCACAATATCATCAGAATCAAGGAAGATGATATAGTCACCGTGAACAAACTGTATACCATAGTTTCGGGCGTTTCCCAATCCCCCGTTTTCCTTCAGATAATAGAAAAAATTGTCATAGTTCTTTGCATATTCCTGAGCAATCACTCCACTGATATCCGTAGAGCCGTCATCAACCATGATGACCTCCAGACTATCGATTGTCTGGCGAACCATGGATTCAAGACATTCCTCCAAATACTCTGCGACATTGTATATCGGTATAATGACACTTACTTTATATTTCGCTGACATTTTTCTCCTCCTCACTACTTCTGCTTCAATTCACTCTTGATCATAGTGGAAGATATGCCTTCCGTTCTTGGCAGATAAACAACCTCACAATATTCCTTCAGGAAATCAAATTTCCCTTCCCAGTCATCTCCCATAACAAAAACATCAATATCATATTTCTGTACATCCAGCTTCTTCTGTTCCCAGTTTTCTTCAAGAATAACCTCATCAACGTAGCGAATAGCCTTTACGATTTCCATTCTGTCAACATCTTTGATTTGACAGACCTTGCCCTTTTCACGCAGATTAAAATCGTCACTGCTTACTGCCACAATCAAATAATCTCCTAAAGCCTTAGCCCTTTTCAAAAGATTTAAATGGCCAATATGAAACAAATCAAAAGTACCATATGTAATAACCTTTTTCATGATTTTCTCTCTCCTTTGTAAATTTATTTATATACCCTATAACCTTATTTCTACAGCTTGTGAAACAGCTTGTCAAGTAGAGAGGTTTTTTCATCAATGATCAAACGCTCCTTAAACTTCTCTTCCAGCATTGCTTTTTTCTCTTTATCGCTTAATTTGTTTAGTTTGTCTACATAGGCGGCATAGTGATCGCAAATTGTATCAATATCACCGGTTTCCACAAGCTTTCCACCTTCAATCCATATACCAGATTTACAGAAATCACGGACCTGTGGCAAGGAATGTGAGATAAATAAAATCGTTTTATCCTCTTCATCCCTCAGCTTTTTCATTCGATTCAAACATTTCTGAGCAAATCCTTTATCACCAACAGATAATGCCTCATCAACAATAAAGATATCCGGATTCAAAGCCAGAGATATAGAAAAGCCAAGACGGGCCTTCATACCACTGGAGTATTTTTTCACCGGCTGATAAAGAAAATCCCCCAGTTCTGCAAATTCAATAACGCCATCTGTTATCTCACGTATCCGCTTCTTCGTAAGTCCAAGTAACGCACCCTTAACATTAATATTTTCCAGTCCAGTCAGCTGGTTGTTTAGTCCTGTGTTTATAGAAATCAGTGCCTGTTCCCCATTGATTTCCATTTCTCCGCCATCGATATCGGAAATACCGGAAAGAATAACAGAAAGGGTAGATTTACCGGAGCCATTGGTGCCAAGGATACCAACAACATCACCCTTTGGTATATTCAATGTAATATCCTTTAAAGCAAAAAAACGCTCATTTTCACTTTTCTTACCATCTTTTTTCTTTAGTTTATAAATTTTAGAAACATTTCTCATTTCTACAGCATTGGCACTGCTGTCATATATACTCTTTACCATATACACCTCCTGCTAAATCATATCAATAAACTTACGTTTAAATTTATACATAAGGGCACACCCGATCACAAATAAGATTATAACGACTGCCCAGAAATAAAGGGTCTGAGCCGGATGATCCAAAAATGTTTTATTGTAGAATATAGAATCGCGATATCCATTAACGATATAATATACAGGATTCAGTTTCATAATTTTATTCAAGAGTTCATGATAGGGAACATGATTACCAAAATGACATTCCCAGATAACGGGAGAAAAATACATCAGCATCCGCATCAGTGATGTAATCAGCTTACGAATATCTCGCCAGAGCATAGTTAAAACAGATAAAATCAGCGAAACGGCTTCAACAAATGCAAATGCACATAACGCATAATAAAGCAAACCAAACCAATAGATATTCGGAAAAAATCCATGAATCGCCAGTGTTACAAATGCTATTAGAAGCATACAACCATGGTTAAAAAATTCTTTTGCACAAATGGTAGCCGGCAGAACACTGACTGGGAATTTCATTTTCGTTATTACATTTGTTTTTGAAAAAACAGCACTACAGCCGTTCTGAATACAGGGCTGCACAAACCACCATGCCGCATAGCCTACGACCAGCCATGGAAGATAATCAATCTTACCGATTGGTTGCTTCTGCCATGCGACACCGAATATCAACCAGTATGTAAATACCTGAATTGCCGGGGATGCAAAATTCCAGAATATTCCGAACTTGGAATCGCGCATATCTGCCAATAATTCATATTTCGCTATACAGAAAATACGGTACAGATTAGAGAAATTTTCATTTAATACATACCTTATACTTTTAAACATAGACCTAACTCCTTTGAATTTCACAAGAAATCATATTGATTATACTACAAATGATATCTATAAACTAGATGTTTTTCATTTTTCTGTTTTTTAACATAATAATTCCATAAAAACGTAGATTATGTGCTTTTCATCCAGTATTCACGATAATCTCTCTTTTATTCTATCCTTATTAAAAACGCTTATAAAGCATACTGCTGTATTCAAAGGTTAATATGAATACACCTGGAAGATAATATCTGAATTTTTCTTACTTCAGGGTATTCGCAAAAAAAAGAATTCAAATCTATTGATAAATACAATAGTATTGAATTCTCCAATCTCTGTAATTAACTACAATCAGGTAAAAACCTAAAACAAAAGCCATTCTTATTTATTTACTGATTCTGGAACCCCCAGCTGTTTATGTACCCAATCCATTTGCCTTTGCTGTAACAGGAATAATACAAGCTTCCATCTGGTCTGGCCAGAGAGCGCTTTATAGTAAAATTCTGATTCTTATATTTCGTCATGCGTCTTACCCATTTATTGGAAGGAGCATTGTAAAGCCAGTATTTCTGCGGGTTTGGTGTATTGAATTTCCTAGTATTGTTGGATCCCCAGCCAAAATAGGTGTCTTTTGTCACATTGTTTTTTAGTGCATAGGAGTTTACATAGCCTATCCATTTTCCATTATAATAAGCTGACCAGTATGATGTTCCTTCATCATTGACATATTCTCTTGTAAGCAATAAAGGCTTATTGTTATAATTTTTCATACTGCCAAGCCATTTCTTTTTGAATGGATCATAGCGGTAATACTTCGAAGCGTTCGGTGAAGAGAAAACCTTAACCCTTCTGGATAGCTGATAAAACCCTTCTGTTTTGCCCGGATACGTAAATTCCTGTGAATAAGCAGCAGTGCTAAACCGCCATCCTTCTTTATATTTATCTGCTGTTCTTACTACAAAACGGTACGCTTTCCCTGGCTTTCCTTTTTTGAATGTATAGGTGGTATCCTGCTGACATGACAGCCAATGCCATGCTTTGGAGTCATCTGTCTGATAATATACACGATATTCTGTTGGACGTGCTACCGGACTCCAGCTTAGCAGCACCTGGTCTTCCTGCACATCAACCTTCAGGTTTTGCGGAGTCTGTGCCTTGTATATTTTTTCCATTGGTTTTGCGGAAGTAGTTAAATGATTTCCATCGCTTTTCACAACAATGGTTCCATTATCTGCTGTTGAATAAATATCTGCATATGAGAGATCACGCCGTGTTCTTTCTGCCGGCAAAGCATTCAGGTTATTGCCTGTCCTTCCATTCGTTGAAGCTACTGCAATACTCGACTTTACCTGTTCGAAGAATTCATAATTCCCGGAAACCTCCGAATCATCTGGTAAATCGCCTAAGTTCAGATAGCCATGATGCGGAAGCTTTAGGTAATCAACCTGTAGAATATTTTTACATTGCAGCAAATCCTTTAGATTATCATCTCTTTTGGCCATCTCCTGAAGCTGTGTTAGCAAAGCAGGAGCACTGGCAATCAGTTTTTTCTGACCTTCCCGCTGCAAATCGCCGGTTAATAAAAATGAAGTATTCTTATAGTCAATTCTTATCACTAATGAGCTATTGTTTATTGCATCAATACTGGTACCTTCCGCTGGATCGGCAGATGTCAGAAACAATACACGCGCCTGCTCATCACCTTCTCCCAGCATAAAGTAATCTCCTGCACGAGGTTCGCCGAAGCTCATAAATGGATCAACAAGTCCATCATCCTCGCGTGCAAGCTGAGCATCCATTAATTCAGACTGGTATGCTTCATAATAGGAATCTGTTTCAAATGGAGCACCCCAAAACATTCTTGTATTTACGCCAAAATAGCGATTCATAACAGGAATGAACCCACCGATATGGTCGTAATGTGGATGTGTTGCAATCATGACATCCAGCCCAGATTTGCCTTTATCCGCAGATCCTTCCTGCGTATTCACGGTTTGAATCCCCTGTGACTCCAGATATTTTGTGACAGTGTTATCCGGATTTTCAGCAATCAGCTGCTTCACATTATTCCGGAACGCATCCGACTGCTCTTTGCTAACCTTATTGTTTCCCATAAGGTAACTGCTTAACGGATTTTTGAAGCTGTTCCCTTTTTCTTCTGCTTCCGTAGAATAACCGGCATCAACCAGCATTGTCTGTCCCCCGCACCGGATCAACGTTGCATCTGCATTCCCTACGCTGATCGTATGTATTTCAAATCCAGTATTTTCTGCCGCCTGAATAACGTTTTTCTGAAATGGTGAAGCTATATTCATACCCAGCGCCAGAAATAACACCAGAATGCTGATACCAATCTTTCTCATTTAAATCCCCTTTCATACATACATAGCTATTATAGCGCAATCCTATCCATAATATCAACTTTATATAAAACTTTCTTTAATATTCATTTTTCGCTAACTATATTTACTATTTATACAAAAAGTCAGAACCTATGTATATACGCTTTTGTTCTGACTCTAATTTAATTTCTGAACTGCATCAAAAGCCAAAATACCAATCCTTGTATCGGATAAATTTTTCATATGGCACCATATGATCAAAAATTCTGTGTGCATATCCCTGCGAGAGATAAACCTCACTCATTAAATTTTCCTTTGCCTGCGCATCCTGCAAATCTAAGGCACCCGGTATCGTATGATTCAGCAGGTAATTTGTTTTATAAAATTTTCCGAAGTATTCCAGCTTACCCGTAAGTCCCAGCTTTACACATTCATTGGTTACAATCATACTTGTGAATTTATGTTGAATATGACCGTATTCACCATCCGGATTATGTGTGACAATCGAATCCCACTTTTTATAATTAAGAACATAATCAATATCATTACGTATTGGATCCTTAACTTTTTTCCAGTTGTTTTTCACGTGCTTTGGATTATCGGGATAATTAAGAATAATACCATAATTTCCAGTCAGTTCCATTGCCTTTTCAAATTCCTTTTTCCTGATTTTGTTATTCCCATTTGTCAAACAAATTATCAGATATCTGTCTTTCATTATATGATCTCCGGCCCATAGTGTTTCATCATCCGGATGCGCTATAATCATAACATTCTTTATCTGTTTCACCAGCTGATGATCAATTTTGAATGACGCAGGATTCAATTTTTTTGTAACATTTTTGATGCTTACTGTATTACTGCCTTTATAGGCGATTTCTTTCACATTCTCTTTACCCTGTATATATTGTTCCGTAATTCGATAGGTTGCTGTATTCGTAATCGCAAGAAGCAGAATCATGACAGCAGCTATCCGCAAATGGTACTTTCGTTTGTTTCGTTTCCTCATCATCATCACCTGGTCTCATTCTAACATAAAAAAAAGTCTACACTTCTTAATATATCTTAAGTTATGTAGACTTATACTTAATAACTATTAATTTTTAAAAATTTATCTCAGACTTCAAATCACGAAGCATTAGATCCCTTGCGGAATCCTCGGGATTTTTATCCTCAAACAGCACCTGATATATTTCATTGACAATCGGCATATCGATACCCAGACGCTTTGCATTTTCATGCACCGCCTTCGCTGTTCTGACACCCTCCACGGTTTTCGTATTATTATCCCAGAAATACTTTGCACTGTTATGCTTGCCGATATCATACCCTGCCTGAAAATTTCTGGAATGCTTACTTGTACAGGTCACAATCAAATCTCCGATACCTGTCAGCCCCATGAAGGTTTCCTTTTTACCGCCCAAGGCAACACCGTACCGCGTCATTTCCATCAGACCGCGGGTAATCAAAGCTGCCCGTGTATTATCACCATATCCAAGACCATACAAGACACCACTTGCCAGTGCAATGGCATTTTTCACTGCAACCCCGATTTCACTTCCTATTTCATCTGTACCGGTATAAATACGCAGATAATCATTGGAGAAGAGCTTTTGAATTTTCTGTGCATCGGCTTCCTTCTGCGATACCGCACAGATCGTTGTCAGCATACGGATGACAACCTCCTCCGCATGACTTGGACCAATCAGTGAAACCACGCTGCTGAGATGCTCAGCACTTATATTTCTGCGAATGACATCCGACATTCGATCAAAGGTCTCCGGATGAAATCCTTTGGATGTATTAACAACAACAACCTTATGATCCAGCAAAGCATCAATTTCTTTACAAACGCTTTCCACAGCAATCGTCGGTATACTTAAAACGATCACATCCGCATCCTTTACAACCTGGATATCAGTCGTTGCCTTAAGCGCCGGATTCAACTCCACTCCAGCAAAATATTTTGCATTCTGATGATTTTCATTGATATCCCGTATTTCGCTCTCGCAATTTCCATATATCATCACATCTTCATTATTATCACAAAGAACCTGGGCCAATCCGGTGCCCCAGCTTCCGCTGCCTACTACAACTGCTTTCACTTTATTCCCTGCCTTTCGTAAGGTCAATGCTTACCTGATAATCATTATACACATTTCCCCGCATACCGACAACTCTTTTTCCTTGACTGCCGCTGCAAACATTTATTTTACGGCTTTTTTGACAGGTTTCTTACGCTTTTTCAATTCCAGCAGCACACCGCCGAACGCAGGCACATCCACCTCGATGGTATACGGCAGCTTGTTACATTCCTTTTCAACAGCCTTCATTTTTCCAAGCTCCGTGATCTCTCCGCCCCAGATATCCTGTTCCGTATTCAGCAGCTCATGATACACACCCTTTTCCGGAACACCGAACGCATGCTTCTTATAGGCATTTGGAGAGAAATTCAGAATGACGATGTAATAGCTGTTTTCATTTTTACGAAGGTAGCTGAACATATTTTCATCCGCATTATCCGCATCAATCCACTGAAAGGAGGTCCAGTCATATTCTGTTTCATACAATGCCGGTGTCTTACTATACAGCTCGCCAAGCTTCGCAAAATACCTGTGAAATGCATCATGCATCGGATATTTTAACAAATCCCAGTCGCACTGCTTTTCTTCATCCCATTCACGGAAATGCGCCAGTTCATTTCCCATAAAATTGAGCTTCTTGCCCGGATGCGTGAACATATATAAATACAGGGTCCGCAGCTGTGCGAACTTTTCCTCATAGCTGCCCCATATCTTATCGACGATGGTTTTCTTTCCATGTACTACCTCATCATGGGAAAACTCCATAATAAAGCGTTCGGAATAGAAATAAGCCATGGAAAAGGTGATATTATTGTGATGCCACTTTCGATAAATTGGATCCTTTTCCAGATACTTCAACGTATCATTCATCCAGCCCAGATCCCATTTATAATCAAATCCCAGTCCACCGTCCTGCGTTGCCTTTGTCACATTCGCAAAATCACTGGAATCCTCCGCAATCAGCATGACACCTTTATATGCCTCAGACAAATGATAATTCATCCGCTTAATGAAATGCAGGGCACCTTCATTTTCTCCCAGGTCCTTGTTTCCATGCCAGTGTATGATATTGCTGATGGCATCCATTCTCAGACCATCCACATGATACTTATCAATCCAGAAGGCAGCCGCCGACATCAGGAAGCTGCGCACCTCTTCTCTCCAGAGATTGAAGTTCGCCGTTCCCCATTGAGAATCCGCATCGCATGCCTTCTCATATTCATACAGCGGTGTCCCATCAAAATATGACAGGGAGAAATCATCACGCACGAAATGAACAGGCACGAAATCCATAATGATTCCAATATTGGCACGGTGACATGCATTGATCAGATACATCAGCTCCTGTGCACTTCCATAGCGACTTGTTGCGCTGAAATACCCGCTGCACTGATAGCCCCAGGAACCGTCAAACGGATACTCATTCAGCGGCATCAGTTCAATATGTGTAAAATTGTTTTCTTTCACATACGCAATCAATTCCTTCGCAATATCCTTATAATTCACCCACTCCTGATCTTCATCCTTTTTCCAGGAGCCCAGATGCATTTCATAAATATTCACCGGTTTATCAAAATTTTTCGTACGCTGCGCAAGCCATTTCTCATCGCTCCATTTCTTATAATCCAGATTTGTAACGATGCTGGCCGTATTGGGACGCAGCTCGGAATAAAATGCATACGGGTCCATCTTATCGACAATACGTCCGGTAGCCTGTGTCACCCGATACTTATACATATCGCCTTCTTTGGCTTCTGCCACAAACAGTGACCAGATTCCCTTATCATCCTTGCGGCGCATCTGGTGTCCCTTGCAGCTCCAGTCATCAAAAGAGCCGATGACCTGAATGCCTTGCGCATGCGGTGCATACACCGTGAAGCGAACTCCTTTTTTCCCCCGTTCTTCACACAGGTGTGCGCCGAACAGCTCGTAAGCATCCAATGCACAGCCCTTATAATAACGATCCATAATTTTATTTTTCATGAGTAGCCCTCCAGTCTGTAACTACTTATATTTTACTCTATTTCAACACGAAAACCTATAGGTTTTCCTCTCTTTTTCATAAATTTGTAATGGGTTACATTACTTTTTTACCTATTTGTATACTATTTGCGAATAGCCTGATTCAAATAGTATACAGGCTTTGAAGCTCAAAGTTTTTCTATGCGGAAGCTTGACAGGAACAGATGAATGCGATATGCTGTATACGAAGATAGTTAGTTTAAACTAACAAACAAGGAGGGATAACCATGCTGCTGTCTTTACTAGCATTGACCATACTGACAATCGCATTGCTGAGCACCCGAAACTATCTGCTGCACAGCTATCGCTGACATTCATATAAAACAGTAAGTGGTGAGTTCATGATCGAACTCACCACTTTTTTTATTTGATCATTTCTGCCATCGCATTCTGGAATGCCAGAGTTTTCTCATGAGCATTGTCCAGTGATGTTCCCTTGATACAGTAATAGAACTTGCATTTCGGCTCAGTGCCACTTGGACGAATCGCAATCCAGCTGCCATCCTCCAGATAGTATTTCAGAACATCGGATTTTGTAAATCCGCAAAGCTCCTCTTCTTTTCCGTTTTCAATGATCTTGCTTTCCTTATAGTCTTCGAAGCGGATAACCTTCACATCGTTAATTGTTTCCACTGAAGTCTTACGCAGGGTCGCCAGAATTTCCTGAATACGCTGTGCGCCTGCCTGCCCCTCCAGCTTAAGCGATGTCTGGCTTTCCTCATAGAAGCCCAGCTCCGCATACAAATCATACAGAACATCCACCAGAGTCTTGCCCTTTGCCTTGTAGTAGCATGCCGCCTCTGCCAGCATCAGACATGCCTGCGGAGCATCCTTGTCACGCACGAACGGCTTGATCAAAGAGCCATAGCTTTCCTCATATCCGAATACATACTGTTTCTCATTCGTAATTTCGTATTTTGCCACCTTTTCACCGATAAACTTAAATCCGGTCAGTGTCTTTTCTGTAGCAACTCCGTATTTTGTGGCGATTTTTTCTCCCAGATCACTGGTCACCACAGTATTGAACATCACCGGGTTGTTCGGCATGCGATCCTTCGCCTGCAGCTGTGAGAAGATGTATTCAATCAATACAGCACCACTCTGATTACCGGTAAGCAGCTTGTATTCCCCGTCATGCTTTACACCAACACCCATACGGTCGGCATCCGGATCACAGACAAGGATAATATCTGCATCCTCTCGCTTCGCATATTCAATTGCTAGCTCGTAGCTTCCTGCCTCCTCCGGATTCGGTGTCGGTGTATTGGAGAAATCAGGATCCGGAGAACACTGTTCTTCCACAGCGACAAAGTGATAGCCTGCACGTGTATACACTTCCTTCACAGGAATGTTCGCAGTTCCATGCTCCGGCGTAAAGATTATTTTCACATCATCCTTATTGATATCCGGATTCAACTGAATGCTGAGTACATTTTTATAATACTCTTCATCCACATCCTTACCAATCACGGTAATCAGCTTTTCCTGTTCAGCGGAAGGCTCTGCCTTGATGGCAAGCTCATCCTCAACTGCATTTACACGGTCGATAACCTGCTGCGCCAGTGCAGGCACCAGCTGACAGCCTTTTTCATCATACAGCTTGTATCCGTTGTATTCCTTCGGATTATGAGAAGCGGTAACCATGATACCTCCAAAGCAGTTAAAATGACGAACACCGAAGCTCAGCTCCGGTGTCGGGCGAAGACTTTCAAACACATACGATGCAATGTTGTAGGTCGCAAGCACCTTAGCGGAATCCATAGCGAATTCCTTTGACATATGACGGTTATCATAGCCAATGGCTACCCCCCGCTTCATCGCATCTTCCCCGTTTGCGCAGATATATTCTGCAAAGCCGACATTCGCCTTGCGGATCGTATGCAGGTTAATACGGTTTGTACCAGGTCCCAACAGACCTCTCATCCCCGCTGTACCAAATTCGATGGTTGTATAAAACGCATCGTTGATCTGACCCTCATCCATCTGTTCCAGCACTTCTTTATAAGAAGGATCCAGATTCGGATGGTTCAGCCATTTTTCATAAATATCTTTCACCATAAACTATCTTCCTTTCTGTTGATTGCTGGTTTTATTATACCATAATCTCATGGTTTTTTCTGTAAAAGTTTAGCGAATGTAAGCGATTACCACATTTTAAAGAGTTAAATTAAAAATTTTGCCATTCTGTACACGAATTGCATCTGATTTTTATTTGAATTTCATACAAAATAAGGAATGAAACGACTATTCGACTACTGTTTTCCTGCAAGTATTGTCTTTACATACATGAAAAAATCCCGTTTTCGATTTATACCCTCTGTGGAAAGTTTTCATTGTACAGATGGATTTCATATGAAACAGCGCGTAACATGCACATCTTCCTTTCAATGGCGTGCTGACAGGAATATACGGATATGTCTCTGTCTCCGGCTATCATAGTTGAAGTCGAACCCCTCAGATGCTTCATATCACCTATTCTGTAAAATACAGGTATTTCCACACCGCCTATGGATACGGCTTAAGCACATTCGAATCTCTGGCAGAGACTGCGTCCTCATCGATAATAAGGATACAGGTAAGATACATGCGGTAAAATATACCGGCATTTCACCTGAAATGATATTCCTGCATACGCACAACAGCCGTATATTGTTTTTTTAAGTGAAACCTCCATCCAATACTCATATACAAAAAAAGCTCCGTCCACAGTCTATCAGCAGGACTGTGCTCGGAGCCTTTCTCTTTTATTAACCGATGATTTTCTGAGCGCGCAATACTTCTTCGATTGCAGCGATTGCAGCATCTTCGTCATCACCATTGCAGGAAATAGTAATTTCAGACTGCGTAGGGATTCCCAGTGACATTACACCCATGATGGATTTCATGTTTACTTCACGTCCCTTGAAAGACACGTTAACTTCACATTTGAATTTGCTTGCAGCGTTCACAGCAACAGTTGCCGGACGTGCGTGTAATCCAACTGGGTCAATAACAGATACAGTGATTTGTTTCATTTTATATTCCTCCTATTAAACAACTTTTTTACATATCCTATTTTAAACCATTTTGATACCACTTACAATCTTTAATTCGTTTTTTTTCGAGAAAAATTGCTTTTCCCATGGGTTTTCCATGCATTTCTCAGCCTTTTGTAGAAAGCGGCTTCACTTCTTCCAAAAATTCCCCGCAGGTCATTACCGGGATTCCCTCATCCAGCAGCAAACGTGCAAACATTCCATCGCCCTCTACCAACCGGTTTTGAAAGCTTCCATCATAAATGATTCCCTTTCCACAGCTTGGACTACGCGGCTGTAAAATGACCAGATCCGGCTGAAACTCATGTATCTGCGCCAGTGCCAGCGCTGCTCCCTTTTTAAACTGCGCAGTTACATCCTTACCTTCTGTATTCATGATGTACTCCCCCGATATCTCCGCACAAGCTCTTGGAGTAGGAAGACCACCCAGCACCTCGGGACACACCTGCAGCACCTCATGCTCCTTCAGATAATCGATCAATTCCGAGGAAGCATTATTTCCGCCATTATATTTACAATTTACTCCCAGCAAGCAGCTGCTTACAGCATATTTCATTCCTTACCCCTCCTGTTTATTCAATGTATTTAAATAATGAATGTAGCCTTTTCTTATTTTCTATAAAGAAAACAGCACACCTACATCTCTATACATTCTATCATAAACCATCCAGTGACACATACAAATGTTTGTGTATCACATAAAATTCAATCCTCTCAATATCGATTCGCTTTCGCATATCATCATGAAACAAACTATAAAACCATAATTGGCAGCTTCCTTTCACATTCTATCATCATTCCCACGCATATCCGGATAGGAACCATATGTTTAAACTCCCTCTATTCTCCCACGCTTTGAGCGCAGGCGCAGGCATTGCCTAACAGTTGTTTCAATTTACTGATTTCATCACAAACTGGATTTTATTTCACACATTCCTATCGACGATTCTTTTCAGTGCACCTGTATATTCACGCAGACGAGCTTGTAACGCAAAAAAGCCGCCTGCACAGATTACAGTACGGCTTCCTGTATTAGTTTGCTTTTGCCTTGCAATAGGCTGTAAAATCATGCTCCTGTATAATTTCATCCAAAAGCTCGCGGTTCCCCGGCTTCTCCACATGATACCAGTAGACAGGCAATATATCCAGCTGTGTGCCCTGTTCGTCCAGTATCTGCGTGTTTATTTTCTCATATTCATTTTCCGAACTACCAGGCACATATTCCTCCAGTGCATCAACCGCACGGGCTGCCGCTTCATCCACCTCATAGATTTCTCCAAGAATTCTGGAATTCCCCGGAAGCAGTGCCGGGTATGAGCGTTCCTTTAGGGAATACAGTTCCCCAATGACATAGCCATAGCCTAAAAACCGACTCTTCCCCTTCAAATAAAGCTCATAATTATACAATCCCATTCGCAGGGATCCATAAACGAACAGCTTCATTCTAACAGATGGTGCCTCCTGTCGTTTTGACATCCGCTTCATTATGAATCATTGCGGAAATAGCACAGGTTAACCCCTTAACGATAACCTCCAGCGCCATGCTCGGCTGTCCCGGCTTGTCCACCACCTGCTGTGGAAGATACGGAATATGGATAAATCCGCTTTTCTTGCCGGCAAATTCCTTTTCAATCATATAGCGCACACCATAAAGCACATGGTTGCATACAAAGGTTCCCGCACTGTTTGATATAGAGGCAGGTATCTTGTTTTTGCGTATCTCATTCACCATTGCCTTGATTGGCAGGTTGGAGAAATAGGCAGCATCACCATCCGCAAACACAGGCTCATCAATGGGCTGATTGCCTTCATTGTCCGTGATACGGCAGTCATCGATATTGATACCGACACGCTCCACGGTAAGATCACTGCGGCCACCTGCCTGTCCGATCGATAGAATCATATCCGGATCATGCTTCTGAATAGCTTCACGAATCACCTGCAAAGACTTATGAACGACAGTAGGTATTTCCAACTTGATAATCTCTGCGCCCTCTATCGTAGCTGGCAGCAGCTTCACTGACTCAATAGCGGGATTTATCGGTTCTCCGCCAAACGGATCAAATCCGGTCACTAATATTTTCATAAACAGCTTCCTTTCCTAGAACGCCAGCAACAGCATCAGTACGATGTGTACGACGATCATTGCGAATGCCATCGGTGCCTGTGCCCGAATGACAGTCCATTTATTTCTTGTTTCCAAAACAGCCGTTGGCACGATATTGAAATTGGCAGCCATCGGTGTTAATAAGGTACCACAAAATCCGCAGGTCATACCAAGTGCTCCGACAACAACCGGATTTCCGCCCTGTGCAATGACAAAGGGAATACCGATTCCCAGAGTAATGACAGAGAATGCCGCAAATGCATTTCCCATAATCATCGTGAATATTACCATGCCAAGGCAGTAGATAATGACTCCGATCAGAATATTGCCGCTTGGTACGACACTGGATATCATTGTGGAAATCACATCACCGACACCGGCTTCGGTAAACAGGGTACCCAAAGCTCCCAAAAGCTGTGGCAAAAGACAGGATGCACCGACCTGCATCAGCTGCTTGGTTGTATTTTCACGCGTTTCATTTACCTTTGGACGGCAGATGATAACCGCCAGAACAAAGGATACCAGACAGGCGATTCCAACCATAACGGCACCATCCAGCGCAGCGCCGTCGATTCTGACAAACGACATCACCAGCGCCATCAGACCAACTGTCACGGCCGGAAGGAATATCCAGCTTTTGATCCGTCTGCTTTCTTTTTCCTTTTCCTCAACACTGACATCCCGGAAGGTACCGATACGTACCTGCCCGCTAACCGTTAAAATCCCCATAACCACAAGGATTCCTCCGGTAATCGTACTCGGAATCCATTTTCCAAGGATGAAGATCACACCGACAAGCACCCAGAACAGCGCTGTCCCGTATTTTGCCTTATCATTCTTCCGGAATGCCCGCCAGCCGGCATCCAGACAAACCAGTCCGCATAATGCATAAAATATTTCCGGAGCGATATTAGTCAGAAAATCAGTCATGACGAGCACCTGCCTTTTTTACCTTACGGTCAAACAGGAAAACCTGCAGGAATGTAAATACCACGGTAATAACCATAACCGGAATACTGGCCATCGCAATACTTGGCAGTGTAACCTCCTTGTACATGGAAAGTGTTCCCTGAATCAGCACAACACCGCTTGCCGCCGCAAAGCAGTTCTGTGCAAAGAAGTTACCGAAGTTTTCCACAGCTGCCGCATGTCCCTTCAGCTCCTCCACCTCATTTTCACTCAGGTCACTCTGCTTACTCACCTTTGCCGCAGCCTCTGACATTGGCAGAATCAGCGGACGGACAAACTGAACATGTCCTCCGATCCGCACATTGAATGCACTGGCAGCAGTACGAACAAGCATATAGATTGCCAACACCTTTCCTGCGGATGCATTTTTTATTTTTCCTATCAAATATGCCGCACGTTCCTTCAGCCCGTATCGCTCAATAATCGCGATTACCGGGAAGATAATCAGGAAGATCGACATCAGACGATTGCTAACAAAAGACTCTCCCAGAATGGAAAGAATATGTGGAATATCCATTCCTGCAACAATTCCTGTCACCAGACCAGCCAGCAGAACAGTTGCGAGTACATCGAACTTCAGTGCGAAGCCGAGAACGATGATTACGATTCCAATCAATTTCAAGTATTCCATAATAAACTCCTCTCTATCATGGGGATTTTATCATTAACGGTAAAAAGTCGCAATCATTTTCTTACAAAATTTTATGAATTATTTTCACATTTTACCTGAAAAAGAGCTTCAGGCTTCCATTTTTTATTGAAATAAGCCAGCATTTACCTTATTTTCGTTTCACAAACACAAGCTCCTGTGCCTTGGATAATTCCTTATGATATGCATAGCCGTCCGCGTGAAAAGCGATAAGCTCCTCTGCGGTGGATATACGCTGTGTGATGATCCAGTTAACCATTGCGCCTCTTGCCATCTTCACCTGCGTGGATTCTGTTTTCAGTCTGCCCGCCTTCTCTATAAGAAATGTCACTGTATAGGTAGATTCTTCGCACAGATAAGGGTACACCGCTTTGGCGTATTCCTTACTGGCAAGATTGATGATACAGGGCTTTTCGCCTTCCTCCTGCAAGAGGAAATGCGCAAGACGATCCCCCCAGTACGCATACAGGTCCCTGCATTCACCAATCGGCAAACGTGTCTGCATTTCCAGACGATAGGGCTGGATGGCGTCCATGGGACGCAGGACACCATACATACCGGACAGTATTCGTATACAGTCCTGTGCATAGGCGGCATCCTCCTGTGAAAAATTCTTCACCCCCATATGCTTGAACTGCAGTCCGTTATATGTATACAGCGCGGGTGAGCCTGCAAGAGAAAACGTCATGTTTTGATACCGCTGTACATTCTCCACAGCTATTTTCTCATTTATTTTCATCAGGGTACGCAGCTCATCAGCGGAAAGCTGCTTCAGCCTTTCACATATAACTTCACTGTCGTTGATGAAGTGTGGAAGCTGCAGCGGTTCTCTGTTTACCGGCTTCATCTGCTTGGTTGGTGATAACATTATTTTCATACTATCTTCCTCATTTCTCCTGTCTATTATAGCAGAGAGAGCTGCTTTGCGGCATTGATTTGCATGTTCATATCCGATTTCATTCCTAATGATTTTATAGCCGCTCTTTGAAGAATGATATCCCTGAAAGAAGAATCAAAAGCATACAGCTACCGAAAGGTTTCTTTACCATACAATATGAAGTTGATAAAGCCGTAAAAACCGAAAAAAAGAAATAAAGTTCCTGCATGCGAAGGAAATCTATTTCTTCATGGTTTATAATGTACACCGGTATTTCAAAGTATGTTAGAATCAGCTTTACAGCACCGCTTCTAGATCATGTCCTCGCTTTGTTCTGGCAGGTCCTCACTCACCGGTAGTTCCACGCTGCTGTTTTCCCTTTTCAAGCGTACTCTGCGATTCATTTCCTCACGCAGCAGAGAATAGATAACAGAGAAGGTTGGCAGTCCCAGCAGCATACCCGCAAAGCCAAACAAGCCGCCGCCAACTGTGATCGCAAACAATACCCAAAGGCCGGAAAGCCCCACACTTGTTCCAACGACACGCGGATAGATCAGATTGGATTCAAACTGCTGCAGACAGATGCCGAATATGACAAAGAACACCCCTTGCAGAGGATTGACGAATGCGACCAGCAGGGCACACAGAACAACACCGAAGATCGCTCCGAAAATCGGTATGATGTTGGTACAGCCGATAATCACACCCAGGATCGGTGCATATGGGAAGCCTAACACCAGGCAGCCAATATAGCACAAAACACCGATAATCACCGCTTCCACCAGCTGCCCGGTGATAAAGGCGGAAAAGGTTGTGTTGGTAAGATGAGCGACCCGCAGCACAAACGCATTCGCTCTGTTGGATGTAAAGGCATAGAGAAAGCGATGAGACTGTTCCAGCAGCTTATCCTTGGATACCGTCAGATAAACCGCAATAACCAGTGCCATAAATACATTGGCCAGACTGCTCGCAAAGCCGCTTGCCATCGTAAGCAGATGCGGTATTCCGTTTTTCAGAAGATTCACCAGAGTGTCCTGCAGCTGTGCGGAATAGGTGTCCACCTGCTTGAGAACATCCTGCGGTATCTGCTGTTTCTCGATCATACTGGTAATCGTTTTCTGTGCATCCTCAATATATCCCGGCAGTGAATTCGCCAGTGAGGCAATGCTTTCAATCACCTGTGGCATCACAATGCGTACAATAAAGGCGAGAATACCGAAAATAATTAACAGGGAGCATACAGCGGCGAGCGCCTTTTTCCACCTTCCCAGATTGTCCGGAAGCTTTTTCAGGAAAAATTTCATAGGGATGTTGAAAACAAACGCCATCATGATGCCATAGATAAACGGACGCAGCATACCGATGATCATAGACACCGTATCAAACACCTCATTCAGATGCAGCATGATCCAGATTAACGCTATCGTATAGGTAATCAGAAACAATACGTGCTTCAGCGTCAGCCGGTTGATTTTCTTATTTTTTTCAGTGAACATAGAAGACCCCTTTCTTTATGAGTTCCTCAGCTCCAGCAGGATATCGCGAAGCTCTGCCGCACGTTCGAAGTCCAGCACCTTTGCGGCCTCCCGCATTTCCTTTTCCAGATTTGCCAGCAGCTTTTCCTTATCCTTCTTGCTGACCTTGGCTTTCTTCCCAATATATTTCGCCGTCATTTCCTGGGTTTCCTTACTGCGGACAACCTCATGGATCGGCTTGATGATCGTTTTTGGCGTAATGCCGTGCTTCTCATTATAGGCAATCTGTATTTCACGGCGACGTGCGGTTTCATCCAGCGCCTTCTGCATGGAATCCGTTATTTTATCCGCATACATAATGACCTGTCCATGGGCATTACGGGCAGCGCGACCGATAATCTGAATCAAAGAGCGCTCACTTCGCAGGAAGCCCTCTTTATCGGCATCCAGAATGGTAATCAGAGAAACCTCCGGTATGTCCAGACCTTCACGAAGCAGGTTGATACCGATCAGCACATCGTATTTTCCTTTCCGCAGGTCCCGTATGATTTCCGTTCGTTCAATCGTTTTAACCTCATGATGCAGCCACGCCACCTTGAAATCCATTCCCTTCAGATAGCTGGTCAGATCTTCCGCCATGCGAACGGTCAGCGTTGTAATCAGAGTACGTTCATTCTTTTCAATGCGCGTACGGATTTCATCCACAAGATCGTCGATTTGTCCCTGCGTCGGACGTACGGTTACCACCGGATCCAGAAGACCTGTCGGACGAATGATCTGTTCTATGATTTCACCCTTTGTCTGTTCCAGCTCATAGTTACCCGGTGTTGCGGAGACAAAGATTGCCTGATTGATCATTTTCTCAAATTCTTCAAAACGCATCGGACGGTTATCAAGTGCGGAAGGAAGACGGAAGCCATAGTTTACCAGTGTTTCCTTACGGGCACGGTCCCCATTGTACATGCCGCGAATCTGCGGCAGGGATACATGGGATTCATCCACTACGAGCAGAAAATCGTCAGGGAAATAATCAAATAAGGTATACGGGCGTTCTCCCGGCTTACGACCATCAATATGACGCGAATAGTTTTCAATACCCGGGCAGACACCGAATTCACGCAGAGCTTCTATATCATAACGCGCACGCTGTTCCAGCCGCTGCTTCTCCAGCAGCTTGCCCTCATTTTCCAGCACCTGCAGACGGTCAGCCAGCTCTTCTTCGATCGTATTCGCTGCCCGATTGATAATTTCCTGCTTTGTCGCATAACCGCTGGCCGGATAAACCACGTAAACGGTATAGGCATTCAGAACCTTGCCGGTTAGGGGATCCACTTCACAGATTCGTTCGATTTCATCATCAAACATTTCGATTCGCAGGATAAAGGAGTCCGTATGTCCCGGTGCAACCTCAATTACATCTCCGCGGACACGAAAGGTGCCCCTCAGCAAATCCATGTCATTTCTCGTATACTGTCTTGCGACCAGCTTTCCCATCAGCTCCTTGCGATCAATGATATCACCCACACGGATTGAGAAAAACATCTCCCGATACTGTTCCGGATTGCTGGCACCGTAAATACATGCGACTGAAGCTATGATAATCGTATCCCTTCGTTCCAGAATGGAGTTGACAGCTGCCATTCGCAGCATATCCAGCTCCATGTTGGTTGTCGCATTCTTGTCAATATAGGTGTCGGAGCTTGGAATATAGGCCTCCGGCTGATAATAATCAAAGTTGGATACAAAGTATTCCACCCGGTTGTTCGGAAAAAATTCCTTAAATTCAGAATAGAGCTGTCCTGCCAGTGTCTTGTTATGTGCGAATACCAGTGTGGGCTTATTAACCTTCGCAATCACATTGGATATGGTGAAGGTCTTACCGGTACCGGTCGCCCCCAGCAGAACCTGCTGTTTCTTTCCTTTCTGAATGCCGTCCACCAGCTCCTGAATTGCCTTTGGCTGATCTCCCTGCGGCTGATAATCCGATACAAGATCAAATAATTTAGTTTCCATTTGTCAGTTCCACCGCTTTCTTCATCTGCGTATCCAGAACTGCCTCCTCACTATGCCATTTTAACGCACAGCTGGAAAGCAGAGAGGTCAGGGTATCCGCATCAATGTTTCCAGTGACCTTCATTCCCTTATCCTTCTGATACTGCTTCAGGGCTTCACCGGACGCATAAGAGAAATATTCATCCGTCCGATCCACTGCATAACCGAGGAATTTCAGATAAATCTGTGCACTCTTCGCTGCTGCGGAAACCGTGTCCGGCTTGTATACTTCCTTTTTCAGAACCGGTGCACTCGTATAGAACGCTTCATCCAGCTTTACCTGAACATCCGGTGTAATGCCCTTCCCGTTTATTTTTTCCCCCTTTGGCGTAATCCATTCCGCTGTTGTGTATTTAAACATGGTTCCGTCCTTAAAGGTGAGCGGCACCTGCACCGTTCCCTTGCCATATGTTTTTTCTCCGACAACGGTTGCGCCCAGATGTTCGCGCAGTGCTGCAGTCAGCACTTCTGCCGCACTGGCAGTATCCCCGTTGACAAGTACAACAATTTTCTTATATTTGTATTGCTCATAACCGCTGATGGTTTTGTAATCCTCCTTCGTGCCGTCCTTTGTTTCCTCACGGAAGATAACGGTATTGTCCGGAAGCAGATAGCTGGCAATTTCCTGTGCGGATTTCAAATAACCGCCGGTATTGTCCCGCAAATCCAGAATCAGGTTCTCACAGCCATCCTTCTTCAGACTTTCCAAATGACTTTTAACCTCTTCCCCGCTTGTTTCCGCAAAGGTGTCAAGCTCCAGTATTCCGGTTTTCCCGTTGACACTGCTGTATACGGAATCCTGCACAGTTGCTTTCTTCACCTTGATTTTCTTATGCCTGTTTTCCCGTATGATTTCCAATGTGATTTCATCACTCTTGGAATTGGTGATCAGCGCTTTAACATCGCTTGTTGTCATATTCCTGCATACAGTTCCATCAATGGCATAAATCTGATCTCCCATCAGAAAGCCTGCTCCCTCTGCCGGTGAATTTTTCAGCACCTCATCAATGATAAACGTCGAATCATCCACGCCGTAAAACTGAATGCCGATACCGACAAAGCTTCCTTCCATGGAGCCCGTAAAGCTTTCTGTCTGTTCATTATCCAGATAGCTGGTATGGATATCGCCGCCGGCATCCACCAACCCGCTGATCGCACCGTCAATCAGCTTCTGATTCAGATTTTTCTGATTCTTTCCGAAGTAGAATTTGTCACTCATGATGGAATAGATTTCCTCCAGCTTCTGAAATTCATCTCTGGAGGCTGCCGCAGTCTGATGCAGCGTGGAGTTTAAAAAGAAGCCTCCGAAAAAGCATACGATACATGTGGCAACAATGCACATTCGTCTCTGTCTGCGTTTTTTCTCTGCCTGTATTTCATCCGGCCATTTATGTCTGACCAGTTTATATCTCACAACTTTTTTCTCTGCCATACAAAACACCTCATTGTCCTTTACAGATTTACGTTTATAATCATATCACATTTTATGAACGATGATAACTATTTCGATGAAAGAACATGACAGTTCGTGAAATCTCATTCGCTCATTTTCATAAAGGCGCTCATTTTCATAGACTTTCCTTCAAAGTGAAAACAAGGAAAAGGACTGCCTGAGCAGTACATCCTTCCCGGATTTACATAGAACGCTCCCTTTGGAAAGCTCTGTGTAATCACGGAATGCACACCCGGCAGTCCTTTTTTACGATTATTCTGATAAAGCGGCACTTTCATTGTGTGCCGGTGTCCATATCAGCGCTTCCAGCGCAGATACTTCGTAGTTGAGAAAAAGCTTCCCACAAGTCCGACCAGCATACCGCCCAATAGCAGAATACCGCAAATCTGAAGTGTAAACGGCATAATCGGCTGTAGTGTAAACAGACTGGTTATAATCTGACCGTTCAGCATGTCAAAGAAATACTGATAGCCGAAATAGGTAAAGATACACGGCAGTACAGCGCCCATTAAACCTATGAGCATTCCTTCAATCATAAATGGAACCTTTATGTACCAGTTTGCCGCACCGACGTTTCGCATGATGGATATTTCGGCATTTCTCGCATAGATTGTCAGCTTAATGGAATTGGATATCAGGAAGAGTGCCAGCAGTGTCAGCAATCCGACAAAGACGAGTCCTCCGGAGCGAATGGTATTCAATACGGAAATCATTTTGGATACACTGTTTCCTCCGTAAACAGACTGCTTCACAAAGGGCAGCTGTTCAATCTGTGCATTGATGGCTTTGATCTGATTGGCATCCTTCACGGACACAAAGAAGGCATTGCACAGCGGGTTATCCTTACCGCGGTACATTTCAAATTCCTTCCCCTTTTCCTTAATCATCAGCTCCAGCTCATTATCCTTATCGGAAAAGGTCACCCTGCGTACACCGCTAATTTTTTCCAGACCGTCTTTTGCCTCATCAATTTTCTTCTGTGTTTTTACATCCGCCTTTAAAACCACATGAATCTGCAGATCATCCTCGATGGAATTGGTAAACAGAGATACATTTCCTGCAATCATCAGAAATGCGGAAAACAGAATCAGTGTGATGGTAACTGCACTGGATGCCGATAAGGACATGGCGATGTGACGAAAGATACTCAAAAAGGCCGTCTTTATGAATTTCGGGAACGCCTTGAAAAATCTAATCATGCTTCAAGTAGCCCCCCTTCATGATATCCGCAACCACATAGCCCTCCTCCAGACAGATGGTGCGTTTCTTAAAGCGGTCTACGATCGTTGAATCATGGGTAACCATGACAACCGTTGTTTTTTCAACCTCGTTGATTTTCTCCAGCAACTCCATGATTTCCGCAGATTTATCCGGATCAAGATTTCCTGTCGGCTCATCCGCTATCAGCACCTTGGGATGATTGGCAATTGCACGGCCGATTGTCGCCCTTTGCTGCTGTCCTCCGGAAAGCTCATTCGGAAAGGACTTCGCCTTGTCTTCGAGCGATACCAGCTCCAGCACCTCCCGCACACGGCGGCGGATATCCACCTTTTTCATACCGATCACTTCAAGAGCGAATGCTATGTTTTCAAAGATTGTAAGTCTGGGAAGCAGACGGTAATCCTGAAATACGACCCCGATATTTCTGCGGTAAACCGGCACACGGGAATGCTTCAGCTTTCCCACATTGATATTTTCCACCATAACCGTACCACTGTTGGGAATTTCTTCCCCATCCAGCAGCTTGATCAGTGTAGACTTTCCAGATCCGGTCGGTCCGATAATATATACAAATTCTCCATCATCAATGGCAAGATTGATATCCCGCAGAGCATGTACACCATTCTTATATTCCTTCGATACGTTTTCCATTACGATCATAACATCACTCCTGACTTTTCATAATTACGCTTGAAACGGGCAGCGTTCCCTATAGGTAAGCTTACCCGAAGATATTTTCCGGTTTTTCACGACAAGGGGCACCGCTTACGCCACAGGTTCTGCTTAATGCTCCATTACCCCAGCCGCAGCCCCATGCAAAGTCAGCAGAGGAACGGAATTGTGAGATTGCAGAGGATATACTCATTTTTCCCAGATTGACGACCTCAATATGACAGTGCGGTCCGGAGGTATTCCCGCTGTTTCCGGTCAGTCCCAGCAGCTGTCCCTTTTTCACCTGCGTTCCGGCAGATACTGCAAAGCCTTCCTGTGACATATGGAAGAAGCTGATGGCATACGTGGTTCCACCGGCCTGTGTCAGCATATGGATACTGTTACCACCGCCTACCGGATAACCGCTCCAGTTGCCCAGATAACCGCCGTTCGTCGCTACCGGATTATTGGCATACAGAATAATTCCATCTGCAGGCGCCACGATCTGTGTGCCGATGGGAGCAGCCATATCGAGCCCGAGATGAACACCGCCGCCCGGATAATACCAGGTACCGGCAGACACGCTGCCTCCGCGAACCGGCATCATAAGCGCACCATTTCCACTGAAATCCAGCTTTCCTGCGACAGAGGTATTGATATTGATCATATTGTTCTGAATGCTTGCAATATCCACCTGCACCGAACGCATTTTCTCATTCAATTCAGCTTCCTGCTTACGGTATTCCTCCAGAAGCTTCTTTTTCTGCTTCTGTACCTTTTCTGTTTCTTTCTTATTTTTCTCGTTCTCCGCTTTTTTCGCTTCCACATCGGCCTTCAGCCGTTTTTTCTCGCTTTTCTGATGATCCAGCTCAGCTTTATCCTCCTGCAGCTTTTTAATTTCCACCTGATCACTGTCTGTGATTCTCTGCAGACCATCCACCTTACGAATCATATCAACAAGATCCTTGGAGCCCATAATGACCTCCACATCCATATTGGTGCCGATCACCGCCTGTTCATCAAGCATGCGATCGGTGATGATCTTATTCCGCTGATCGATATCCTTCTGCTTCTTTTTGATTTCCACATTCAGCTTGGAAATCTGACCTTCAATGGTACGAATATTGGCTTTATTGATTTCGATATTCTTATCCAGTTTATCAATCACGGATTGCAGCTGCTTCATAACGGAGGTTATTTCCTCAATATTGTTTTTGATTGCGGATATTTTCTTATCCAGAGAGGATACCTCTCCCTCCAGAGAGCTGCTCAGCCCCGCATAGTATTCCTTAAAGGCCGCACACTGCTGCGCTGCCGCTTCACTTTCCTGAGCAACACTGCATTTGTTCAGCCATGCTTCTTCATTTCCTTCAAAATCTGCCGCATACAGCCAGCTGTTTTTCTGTGACGGTACCAGAAACAGCATTGCCGCTACACAGCCTGTAATCATAAGTTTCTTCATTTTCATCGACGCCACCTCAAATATTTCGTTGCTGCCAGAAAGCTGCCAATAATGCCCACAACAGCTCCACTCAGGAATAGCACCCCTGCAATCTGCAAGGTGAAGGGATATGGCTTCTGCATAACGAACATGCTGCTCATGAATTGTCCGCCAAAGAAATCATAGAGAAAGCCATAACCGAATATCGTCAGAATCACAGGAATCAATGCACCGATGATTCCAATCAGCATCCCTTCGAACATGAACGGTGTTTTGATATACCAGTTGCCTGCCCCTACATTCCGCATAATGGAAATTTCTGTCTGTCTTGTATAGATTGTCATTTTGATTGTATTGGTAATCAGGAATATTGCAAGTACACCCAGTGCCAGTATAAAGGCGGCACCTCCGTAGCGTATTACTTCAAAGGTGTCGATCATATCCTGAATGCTCTCTCCGCCGTACTGAGCCTTTTCAATACCTTCCATATTGTTTAATGTCTTTGTTATCTGAGGAATATCGGTTGCCTTCTCCACCTCCACGATGAATACATTCGGCATCGGGTTGCGTTCCTTATAGCGTTCAAACACCGAACCGCTTTCCTCAATCAGGATGTTCAGCTCATCCTCTTTGCTGGAGAATTCCACTGCTTTTACACCGGAGATTCCCGTAATCAGCTTTTCCATGTGTTCAATTTCATCCCGCTTCTGCAGGGAATCGATGGATGCATGAATTTTCAGATTTGTTTCCACATGATCCGCAAAGCTGTTCATGTTGGCCGCAAGCACGAGAAACAGAGTCATCAGTGTCAGCGTTACTGCCACCGCAGAGGCACTGGACAATGTCATCGCCATATGACGGCCCAGATTGCGGAGCGCCGTCATGAAATGCTTGGGAAGACTTTGTATAAAACTAATCATGATGTATATATCCGCCTTTCGCGATATCCGCAACGATAAAACCGTCCTCCAGCGCTATCGTGCGTTTTTTGTATGTATTAACAAGTGTGGAGTCATGTGTAACCATTACAATGGTCGTCCCCTCCACCTTGTTGATTTTATCCAGCAGCTCGATGATTTCCATCGATTTCTCAGGATCAAGGTTTCCTGTCGGCTCATCCGCAATCAGCACCTTGGGATGATTGGCAATTGCCCGGGCGATGGTAGCGCGCTGCTGCTGTCCTCCGGATAACTGATCCGGGAAGGATTTTGCCTTATCCTGCAGTGATACCAGCTCCAGAATTTCACGTACACGCCGTCGTATGGTTACCTTATCCAGTGCCAGCACCTCCAGTGCAAATGCAATATTTTCGAAGACTGTCATCTTCGGAAGCAGCCGGAAATCCTGAAACACCACACCGATATTGCGGCGGTAGAAGGGTACGCGGGAGTGACGCAGCTTCCCCACGTTGGTTTCCGCTACATACACCTCTCCCTGATCCGGAAGCTCTTCTCCGTCCAGCAGCTTGATCAGGGTGGATTTTCCACATCCTGTCGGACCGATGATATAAACAAATTCGCCTTCCTCTATTTCAAGATTGATATCACGCAGTGCGTGAACCCCATTCCTATATGATTTGGATACATTTTTTAAGAGGATCATTTCATCACTCCTTTGGCTAACATTATAACATAAATCGACACCGTTGACAGTGCCTGTCGTATGTAAAATTCTTACAATTTCAAAATGCAGACACAAAAGTTATGATAGATAGAAAACATTACCTGTCAGCTATGCGAAGTTTACAATGGTTTCTTCATCCGGATGCAAGTTTTTTCCTGCACAAAGCTGATGTATATCGTATTATCTGAAAGCTTTGCATTTCGTGCTGTGTTCCTGATAAAGCAAATAAAAAAAAGAATTCCTGCCATCACATTAGCGACGGGAACTCCTCGTTTAAACAGATATTTTGATTGCGGAAACAGGCAGAACCGTTTGATGCTAGAGCTGTTCCTGATAGGTGAAGCCTTCTCCCTGCACCTCATTCACATCACTGACAATGACGAATGCTTCCGGGTCTACCTCTGCAATGATATGATTCAGTTCAGAGAACTGTTTTTTCACAACCACCATCATGATAACCGGCTTGCTGGTTCGGGTGTAGCCGCCCTCGGCATGCAGAATTGTTGCTCCGCGGTTGATATTCTGATAAATCACCTGCATCATCTCTTCGAATTTATCCGATATGATCATGACGTTTTTGGCCTCATGAGAGCCCATGGTAATCACCTTGTCTATCAGCTGTCCGCATACCCAAACGGAAACAAGTCCGATCATGGCAGCCTCCACACCATATACACTCGCACCTAAAAGAACCGTAGCCCCGTCGATGCACATCACCAGCGTCGGCAGTGCAATCTTCGTATATTTGTTGATGATCAGCGGTGGAATGTCCATACCTCCGGTACTGCCGCCGACACGGTAAACCAGTCCTATTCCGATTCCTGTACATACCCCTGCATAAATGGATGCCAGGAGTGGATTACCGGTAACCTGAACATCGGGCCAAAGCATACCAAGCACAGAGATAAAGAGCGGGTATACGATTGTGGAAACAATGGTTTTTAACGCAAAGCGTTTCCCCAGCAGCACCGCTCCCAGTAAATACAGTCCGATGGTCAGTCCATTGATGACCAGACGCGGAGAAAGATTAAAAATCGGCTGCAGCGCAACAGCGATTCCCGCAACACCTCCGGAAAGAATGTCCAGTGGAAGAATGAAGAAGGTAACCCCTGCCGCTATGATGAGATTTCCCATAATGATGCTGATAATTTCGATAATCTGATCCTTTTTATTATGATTCTGCATATCCCATGCCTCGCTTTCCTGCTTTCCTATATATGATAGACGACTACTCCCATACAGTATCTATAGCATTATCCGCTTATATTCCTGTTGCGAGCTTTTCGTATGTTCGCTACCCGAAATTATAACATATGTAAAAAATGAAATCGCAAGAAAATTCACGGATTGTTTTCACGTTTCTGAAACAGGAATGCATTTTCTATTATCCTTCTTTGTACAAGCCGCCAGAGATTCCTTTCAGAATTTATTGCCTCATAGATATATCCTGCCGGCGTCAACCCCTGCACGCTTTAAGGTGGCATTTCCACAGCAAAAAGAGATCAATTTCATCATTCTAAAATAATGAAATCAACCTCTTTTGTTCCTGCAAAACTGCGCTTACCCGTACGCATTTTAAATGCTTTCGATATTTGATTTAATATCCGCCCTTGCCTGTCGTTCCTTCTTCCACCTGCCCATATGTCTTGAAGCTTTCGATCACGACATCAATTTCTTCTTTACTCAGGACCGCCGGTTTTCCGACACACATGGTACGCCATTGAATTTCCGCAACCCACTCTACGTTTTCCGCTACGTTGAAGGCTTTCGATAAAGATGGTCCATAGGCCACCATGCCATGATTTGCCAGCAGCATCGCCAGACCTTCCCTCGTTGCCTCACTCACCTTTTCCGCCAGCTCCTCTGTGCCATAGGTTGCATAATCGGCACAGGGAACACGAAATGTCTGAGCTCCTGCAAGAAGATAATGCACAGCTTCAATCGGCTGCTTCAGACATGCAAAGGTTGTACAGTAGGTTGAGTGTGCATGCACCACACCTCGCGCATCCGGATGAAGCTTATAAATAGTCGCATGCAGCGCATGTTCACTGGATGGCTTCCGGCTTCCCTCTATAAGGTTTCCATCCAAATCCAGAATGACGATATCCTCAGCAGTGGTTTCAAAATAATCCAATCCGGATGGTGAAATCGCCATATAGCCACACACAGGATCATAGGCGCTGATATTGCCTGATGTTCCTTTCGACAAACCGGCAGAGCTCATTTTCTTCCCGTAATCTACAATTTCCTGTCGTTCTTTTTCCATTAACATACTTCGTTTTCCTCCTTATACCGTCGTATTCACTCTATCTCGATTTGTTTTCCATATTTCATAATACTCCTGTATGAGCGATCCCTTTTGCGGTTTATAGATTTTGTACGCTCGCTCATTTGTGTCTGTATGAATATTCCAATAAGAATTGCATACAGCTACACAGCCCATAATAGATGCCTGATGGAAATTATCCGGCAGTACCAGAGCCTTCTGCGTCAGATCACTGAGATGCTGACACAGCATTTCCGATTGAAAACCGCCGCCGCAGCCCAGAATTTTATCATGCTGTATCGGCAGCATCTGCAGCAGCTGTCGATACTGATAAAAAATAGAACAGGCGATATCCCCCACCAGGGCCCATGCAAGATCTATTCGAGCAATTCTTACGCGAAAGGGCGGGCGCATGAAGAAGCCGCCGTTTTTATAGCCGCAGGCATGTTCAAAATCCAGAGAGGAAAAGGATGCGGTGCATTTTATGCTGTTTACTTCCTTCAATGCTGCCTCCAGATCCTCATAGCTCACACCGTCAAAGAGCAGATTTCGAATGCGCTGATAGTTCAATCCCGTAACACCGGGGTTTGTTTCCATCTGATACATGCTGCCCTTTAACCAGGAATCCGTCCAGCAGCGCTCCTGCGGATCACAGTATCGTTCTGTTCTCAGCGTCACCACAGGAGACGTTGTTCCTGATACAACAGCAATATCCCCTTCCTGCATACCGGCTCCAAGCACTGCCACCTGCGTATCTGCCCCCCCTATAAGAAAGGGAATGTCATAGGCGATTCCAAGCTGCTCCTTGATATCCTCTCTCATAAAACCCAGAAGAAAGCCTGCATTCAGCAGGGGCGGCATGGTAAGCTGCTCCAGCTTGAAACGCTTTATCAGTTCTTCACTCCATTGCTGTGTACCGATGTCATATAGCTGTGTTTCACACGCCTGCGAAGGTTCGATGGCAAGCTTTCCACATAAAACATAGCCAATCCACTCGCTCAGGCTTGTAAAGGTTTGTACCTGATCGAAAATTTCTTTTCTGCGCTTTGATAGGCCCATAAGCTTAGCAGCAGGAAAATCCTCCGTAACCCAGCGCCCCGTTTTCTTATAGATCCCATCCTTCTGTATCTCTGCCATCCACGCTCTTCCCCGGTTATCAATATTGGGAAGTCCATAGAAGTCTTCCTGTTTTCGGTTGATGAGGACAATACTTTCTCTGGCACCGGAGGAGGATATGGCATCGATCGTGATATTTGGATACATATGAATGATTTCCCGACAAAGTCCTAAGATGTTGCGCTTCCAAAACGAAGGATCAAAATACTGCGCATCCTCATATGCCTCATCAATATAATAGATATTTTCAAAGGTTTTCACGCAAATTAATGCGCCATCCTCACGAACCAGAGCAACTCTTGAATTACCGGTTCCTATATCCACGATCATATAATGCTTCATAACGGCATCTTCAGGGAGTGATAATTGTATACGATACGCTCCAGCTGCTCCTGCTTTTTCCAGGCCTTTAAACGCTCTGTGATGATATCCGACTGATGGTCTGTAACTTCATAGGTGGCTCCACAGATATGCGGTGTTAAAAGGACATTGTCATTTTCTATGATTTTCAAGTCATCCGGTAATGGCGGTTCGCTATTTAGCACATCCAGAAGAATCCCCTTAATGCGTTTCTCTCTTGCCATATCCTGCAATGCTTCCATATCTACGACAGCACTTCTTGCGGTATTCACAAAAACAGCATCCGGTTTCATCGTATACAGCAAATCTCTTGAAATCAGCTTCTCTGTAGCAGGAAGCACCGGCAGATGAATGGAAATGACATCACATGCGGTAAACAGCTCCTGCAGCTCACATTTTGTATATGGCGTATCACTGACATACGGATCGTAATAGCTGATGCTGCACCCGAATGCGTCCAGCAGGTGTGCAGCCGCTTTTCCCACGGCACCAAAACCGACGAAGCCAACATGCTTGCCATGCAGCTCATTTCCCATCCATGTATAATACGGTGTTGTTCCTTCTATCCATTGTCCGTCCCTGACCCATGCAGTTGCAGGAAGCAGCTTGCGCATATAGGCAATCAGCATTCCCACCAGCATTTCCGCTACAGCCGTCGCATTCCGGGCCGGAGTACACAAAACCGGTATTCCATGAGCACTGCATGCCTCTACATCAATATTTGCTGGATTTGCACGGCAGTCACCAATTACCTTTAATCCTTTATAGTTGGATACTACAGCTTCCGTGATGCGATCCAGCTCTGTAATCAGAATATCCGGCTGCACCGTTTTCAGCGCCTCCAGCATCTCTTTTTCATAAAAGCGCTCTCCTGTTTTATTCCATGGATCATATACGACCTCTTCAAACAGCTCCTGCAGCTCCCGCAGTCTGATTTCAGACATGGGAGCACGTACGTAAACCTTCATAAACCGACCTCCTTATCAATAAAACTGTGATACATCTTCCTCAAAATAAGCTGCGACATCATATGCACTATATACCCCCTTATCTGTTATGACACCATCAATCAGATAGGGTGGAGTAATATCAAAGGATGGATAAATCGCCTGAACACCGGGCAGGGTATTGTTGATACCGCGATAGCAGAGTACCTGCTGCGGATCGCGCTCCTCGATAATGATATCCGCCTTACTGCGCTTATCTGCATCCGGTATACCTGTCACAAAATACGGAATATGGAAGTATTTTGCCAGAATTGCAATCTGCATGGTTCCGACCTTATTTGCGATATGTCCATCCCCGGCGATTGTATCTGCGGCAGAGGTAAATAATGATATCCCCTTGTTTTCCATTGCATAGGCAACCATATTATCAGTAATCACCGTTGAGGAGAAGCCCATTTCATGACATACACTGGAGGTCAGCCGCGCACCCTGCAGGTAGGGTCTTGTTTCCGCATGATAAAACTCCACCTGTCTGTTTCTGCGCTGTGCAACACGACACATCATGCCTACAATCGTTTCTCCAAAGCACTGTGTCAGTACACGCCCTTTCTCCGGGATCTGATCAACCAGATATTCCGCTACCTTTTCCATTGTCGCATATCTGCGATTTAATGATTCCAGTGTTCTTTGTATGATCGCCTCTACCGCATTCTCGCCCCGATCGATTGCCGCATAGGCTGCCTGCAGGCATCCGCTTGTTATGACACGGTAGCGGTTTGCAGTCGTAATTCTGGCTGTAGCGATATCCTCAGCTGCAGTCTTCAGAAATTCCTTCTGCTCCTTCTGGTCTGCATTTCGTATCTGCCATGCTGCCAGGGCCATCCCCATACCGGCTGCAGTATACGGTCCGGCACTTTGCGTCACCATGTCCCGTATCGCCTGAACAACCTCCCGATAATCCTTACATTCCACGTAGCGGATAACACTCGGATAAATTCTCCGATCCAGTATACGGACCATACCGTTTTCAAACCATGCCACATGCTCATATTGCAGCAGATATGCAAGCCCCTTGTCCTGTCTTTCCATTGTATCAGCTTCCTTCCTTATTATAATTAACCCTTTATAGCGCATAGCATGTACCAATTTCATCAGCGTACCGCACAAAGCCCCTTACTTCATAAAGCAAGTACCATGCCTACATGCAGAGAGCGTGTGTATGTGCTGTTCTAGTGTATATGCCAAAGCACTACACACAATCCCTCAAGGTTCATCAGCCCTACGAACAAATCATGTTAAATTGTTCACTTACTTCCATTCCCTCATGAATCACCTTTCGATTCCGTATCAGCCAGATTCCCATTTTCAGCAATGCACGCTCAAAGGCTACACGCTTGTCTGTCTCTTTGATTGAGGTGACCTCCATAACCTTGGAATCCCCCACAACCCTGCGAATAATTTCCGTCCCTGCATAGCCAAGGGAATCACTCATTACATCTCTGAGATAGTGCTGCTTAAATTCCTTGGTACGATACAGCGGACATTCCACGCATTGTTCATAAACCTTTGACAGCTTTTCCATGGTCAGATCAATCGTATCTGCCACCGTATGTGAACACCAGGTGAGAAATTCTGTATGCCGGGGTTCTATAAACTGTATTCTTGCCCAGGCGAAGAAGAGATTGCCAATCACATTTCCGATGTCATATCCCATTGGTCCGTAAAACGCAAATTCTGGATCGATAATTTTTATTCCCTGCTCATTGATGAAGATGGAGCCGGAATGCAGATCTCCATGCACCAGTGCCTGCGCATGGTTCATAAAGCTATCTCTAAGCTGGGCAACATCGGCTTTCAGCTGCTCATTCTCATATAGAAACTCTTTCACAAACTCCTCATTTTCCGGTAATACGATATTACGATTCTTGTAATTATCATATGGCTCTGTAAGCACAAGATCTTCTGTAATATCACACAGCTCCTTATTCAGGAAGATCCTGACATTATCTTTCTTCACTGCCCGATCCAGCACCAAATCTGTTGTAGGCAGAAGTGTCCTTGCCAGAAATTCTGCGATATTTTCTGCAAAGTGGGGAAAGAATCGACCTTCCATCAGCTCTTTCCTCATATTTTTATAGGCCGAAATATCCTCCATTGCCAGCACGCACATTGTTTCATCATAGGCATAAACCTTTGGAACAAAGCCCTCTGCCAGCATACCCTCCAGTTTGAGAATTTCCGCTTCAATCTTATTACGATATACATCCAGCGCTCTTCCGGAAGAGCGCAGAAATTTATCTGCCTGCTTTATGATGATGGATTTTCCACTATCCGGATTCCATACACGGAAAACATAATTGATGTTTCCATCACCGATTTCCTCTGCCTGCAGAACTTCATCCTTTTGAAAGTATTGCAGCTTGGAGGTGACATAGCATTTTACTTCCTCCACATCCAGCAACATGTGATGCTCATAGTTATTCATATACATTTCCACCTTATATTCTTCTATGCTTCCTTTTCAACCTGTTCTTTTTTCGTTCTGATATCTTTGAATTTCGGAAATCCGATGATGATAAAGACGATTCCGAAGACAATCATCAGCATGGAATACCAGTTATAGCCCATGATAGCGGTTGGCGATACATTCGCCAGACCTCCAGCTACCAGCAGCTGTCCGGCATATGGCAACAGACCATTAAATGCGGAGGAAAACAGATCCAGGATACTTGCGACACGCGATCTTGAAATATGGAAATTATCCGCAATATCTCTGGCAATCGGACCGGCTGCGATAATCGATATTGTATTGTTGGTAGTCGCAATGTCCAGAAGACTTACCAGAGCCGCAATGGACAGCTCGCCGCCTCTGGATGATTTTGCCCCTTTTGTCAGCTGATTCATCAGGAAATCCATACCGCCAAAGTGCTTCATCAGCTCTACCATACCGCCGACCATAACGGCGATCAAAGCCATATCCTCCATACCGATTGCACCGTCATGAATAATCGTAAGCGACTGTATCAGGGTAAACCCGCCATTGAAGCATCCGATGACCGCTCCGGATAAAATACCGATGATCATCACGACCACAACATTCAAGCCGACCAGGGACAAGGCGATGACCAAAATATACGGTATGATATTCACAAAGCTGAAGGAACCGATATTTCCAAGACTCACATCGCCTCCAGACTGGATAGCGAGCAGAATCACATTGATGACAACAGCAGGCAGAACCATCAGTATATTCGCTTTGAATTTATCCTTCATGGATACCTCCTGCGTTCGTGTTGCGGCAATGGTCGTATCGGAAATAAAGGAAAGATTATCTCCAAACATTGCACCGCCGACAACAGCTCCGGCTAACAGACAGACATTGATGCCCGTTTTATTGGATATATCAACTGCAATCGGCATGAGTGCGGCAACGGTTCCCATGGATGTTCCCATGGAGAAGCTCAACAGACATCCAATCAGGAAGATTCCGGGCAGAATCAGATTTCCGGGCAGAATGGTAAGTCCCATGTTTACGATAGAGTCAACGGCTCCCATTCCCTTTGCGACTCCGCCAAAAGCACCGGCAAGCAGGAAAATCAGAACCATCAGAATCAGAGTTTCTTCTCCTCCTCCTTTACAGTACAATGCAATTTTTTCCTCGAATGGTGTTTTCTTATCTCTTTTGTTTAACAGTAATGCGACTCCGGATGCGATGGCGATTCCCGTCATCAGCGGCATGTTGTCAAAGCTTCCTGTTCCAAGTCCCGTACCCATGTACGCAACAAGGAATACAATCAGCGGCAGCAATCCAAGAAAACTGCCTTTCTTTTCATTTTTCATAGTACCTCCTCAAGTATCACATGATTCTTTAAGTAGCTTCACCCTCGGTAGCTGTCCTGTGCTTCCCTCCCTTCTCAAATATTGTTTTCTGACCGAAATGAAACCCCCTACAACGAAAATACAACATATTCAGTCACATGTCAACAGTTTTGTGTTACTTTTTGTTGTTTTATTTGTGTTTACCCTTGCTTTTCATGTTGGATATTGTTATATTATAGATGTCGATGTGACTTTCTGTTTGATTATATGGGATTTTGAAGGAGGATGATTGACCATTTCCAAATAAACTTATATAATATTCATAGAAATATTACGATAAGAAAGAGGGAAGACGTATGTTAAAGCTAGAACGGCAGTTGTTTATTGAAAAGGAGCTGCACGAAAAGGGCAGTGTACTTGTTTCCGAGCTCAGCAAGGTACTGGATTGCTCAGAAGAGACAATACGCCGGGATATCAAGGAAATGGAAGCGGCCGGAAAGCTCAACAAAATTCATGGTGGTGCCTATCTGCCGGATAAATACGACAAGGGTGTGCCGATTGAATTACGTGAATCATTCTTCGCCAGCGAAAAGGAACAGATGGCGGACAAGGCGGTGGATATCATCAAGGATCATTCTGTCATTATGCTGGATTCCAGCACGACATGTCTGAAGCTTGCGGAGGCAATCATCTCATCCGGAAAATGTATTACATTGATCACCAATTCGCTGCGTATCAGTTCTCTGTTTAATTCCCAGTCATCCAATGTGAATCTGATTTGTCTGGGTGGACAGCTTCATCGGGCAACTGCATCCTTTACTGGGTATCGGACGACAGATACGCTGAAGCAGAATTTTGCGGATATCACCTTTATCTCCTGTCCGGCACTGCATCTGCAGCATGGACTCTCTGACAACAACCTGAATGAGGCAGAGGTGCGCAAGCATATGCTGGAAAATTCCCACTATAAAGTCCTGATTGTCGATCATACAAAGTTTGATTCCATATCGGACGTCCTGTTTTATGACCTTGCCGGAGTTGACCTGTTGATAACGGATCAGCCGCTCAGTGAGACATGGGAGGAGTATTGCAGAAAGTCATCTATCGAAATTATTTATTCGTAAATACATAGGAGGACATCATGAGAAATTTTACGTATCACAACCCTGTACGGATTCTGTTTGGCGATCATGCACTGGATCAGCTTCCTGATCTGTTCAGGGAATTTCATGTTTCAAATCTTTTGCTGGTTTACAGCGGAGATTTTATCAAAGAGCTAGGTATCTGGGATGCTGTTCGTAAGGCCTGTGTTCAAAGCGGCATCGCCTTCTATGAAGAGGGCGGTGTTGTTCCGAATCCGAAAATCGAGCTTGTACGTGAGCTGATCACACTGGGAAAGGAAAAAAAGATTGATTTCGTCCTTGCCGTTGGTGGAGGCAGCTCGATCGATACAGCAAAAGCAGTGGCAGCAGGAATACCCTATGAGCATGATGTATGGGACTTCTTCGAATATGCTGCTGTTCCTGAAACGGCTGTACCGGTTGGTGTTATCACCACCATACCTGCGAGCGGCTCCGAGTGCTCCAATTGTTCCATCATTTCCAATGGGCTGCACAAATGCGGCATTGAGTACGATTGCATCATCCCGAAATTCGCAATCATGAATCCGGAGTATACCAGAACGCTTCCGGCCTATCAGACATCGGCGGGAATTGCAGATATTCTCTCTCATATGCTGGAGCGCTATTTCACCAATACGGAGCATGTTGATACGACAGATTATATGCTGGAGGGTACAATGCAGGCACTCATGGTGAATGCCCGCCGTTTGATGAAGAAGCCGGATGACATTCATGTGCGTTCTGAGGTACAGTGCCTCGCCTTTATCGCGCACAATAATTTGCTGGATATCGGCAGAGAGAGTGACTGGGGAGCGCACCGTATTGAACACGAGCTGAGTGCACAGTATGGGATTACGCATGGAGAAGGTATGGCTGTTGTAACCATCGCATGGGCCCGCTACATGGCTGCGCATCATCCGGATAAGCTGGCGCAGCTCGCAAGCAGAATTTTTGGTGTCGATCCATTTGTTTACACAAAAGAAGATATGGCCTATATCCTTGCGGACAGGCTGGAGGAATTTTTCCGGTCGCTGCATCTGAAAACCACCTTGCATGAGATGGGAATCGATGATGCACATTTTGAGGAGATGGCTAATCGGGCTACCAATAATGGTAAAGACTGCGTTGGACATTATGTGGCGTTGAATAAACAAATTTTTGTGGATATACTGAAGATGGCGTTATAAAAAAGCTTTGTCATCACGAATGCAGGTCCGTGATTGCAAAGCTTTTTACTGTTCTGAAAGCACAACATGTTTTACTTGATTAAATGCGGGGCAATAAAAAAGGCATCTGCATCAGCCTGTACATTATATACATACCTATGCAAATACCTTATCACTCTCTATTGATTCTGGAATCCCCAGCTATTGATATAGCCAATCCACTTATCTCCAATATAGCAGGAATAATACAAGCTTCCATCTGCTCTGGCAAGAGAACGTTTGATTGTAAATTTCTGATTACGATAACCAGTCATTCGCTTCACCCATTTATCTGCTGGTGCGTTATAAAGCCAGTATTTCTGTGGATTCGGTGTATTAAAGACTCGAGCATTATTTTCTCCCCATCCAAAATACGTATCCTTTTTCACACTGTTTTTCAATGCGTAGGAATTTATATAACCAATCCATTTCCCATTATAATAGGCAGACCAGTAAGAGGTACCTTCTTCATTCACATATTCTCTTGTTAAAAGCAGTGGTTTGTTATTGTAATTTTTCATGCTGCCCATCCATTTTTTCTTGAATGGATCATAGCGATTGTAATTTGCAGCATTCGGTGACGAGAATACACGGACTCTTCTGGACAGATTATAGAACCCCTGCGCCTTTTTTTGCGGATAAGTCAGACGGTTACTGAAGCTTGCTTGGCTAAATTTATACTCGCCATTTATAAGGTTTGCTGTTCTGACAACGAAGCGGTAGGATGCCCCGGAGGTTCCCGTTTTAAAGGTATAGGAAGTCCCGGTTTGAGATGTCAGATAATTCCATTCACCATCGTCTGTTGTCTGATAATATACACGGTATCTCGTATTGTAAGGAACCTTATCCCAAGTCAGCTTGATATTTGTTCCCTCTACCGTAGCTGTCAGATTTGCAGGACTTTGTGTCTGCAGACTCAGCAGGGTATTTGTAAACATACTAACATCCACATTTTCTGGAGTAATTCCTTCAAAATCAGCTTCCGATGTATACTGCCATCCACTGTCTCCCGTATAGTACGGATTATCAAACGCCAGATAGCTTCCATATTCTGCAATCCATGAAGTAAGTCCTAAAATATAGGCAGAGTTTAGCTGCTTCTGGCAATAACTGCGATAGCTGTAAACGTGCACTTTTCCACTATAACCTGCACTGTTCATTTTATCAACGTATGTTTTGATAATACTTTCATACGTCTTAACATCCTTTGGCGGAACACGTGTTGCTCCATCATGATTATATGCCTTGAACGCCTCTATATCATAATAAATCGGATAAGACATATCAGTTAAATCATATCCCTGCAGACGTTCAATTGTACTATCCGCTTCCGCATAGGCAAAGTTAGCATCATATGCATAGCTGTATAGATATAAACCATAAGGAATTCCCAGACGTTTACATTCTCTTATATTATAATCAAAATATTCATCTGTGTATCCGACACCCCATCCGATTCTAAGAATTGCGCCGTCAATTCCCTCACTTTTCAATTTTTCCCAGTTTATTTTACCATCATGCTCAGAGACATCGACTACCTGCTTTGGATTTTCAACAACAACGCTTTGTCCATTCTTTGTATATGTAAAGGTTTTCGTTGTTCCGTTCATTCCCCAGACAGGTGCAATCAAGCGGGCATTTGCTGATCTGCTTCTATACTGCGTTTGTGGCTGCTGTGGCGTACCGTCTCCCATGGCAGCATTTTCAGCTCCTTCCATCTCACCAATCTGCTGATATGTATCTGCTGTAACTGTCTTAATTTCATTTGTATCTGTATTGGTTACAGTACCATCTGTATTCTCTGTTTCTTGTGCATGGACACCTGTCAGGCAAAGACCGGCTGCCAGCAATGTGACTAAAAGTTTTCTCAAATTCAGTACCCCTTTCTTTTTCTATATAAGTATAACATCCCTGTAGCTAATTTCCACATTTTTTTATAAATCACTAACATTATTTAATTAACTATGTGTTAAAAATACGATATTTTAAAGCCTTCACATATATTCTTAAGGAAATCGTAATAATCACACAAACATCTCAATTCCTTTATTTTTACATATTCTGTAATCTCCACATTAAATGATAAAAAGGGGAGGCTCCCCTTTTCTTGACATTACTCATAATAATCAAATCTGTGTTTTTAAATATGCGAAGATAAACGCATCCAGATCGCCATCCATAACTCCCTGCACATCACTGGTTTCACAGCTGGTCCTATGATCCTTCACCATGGAATACGGATGGAATACATAGGAACGTATTTGTGAACCCCACTCATTGGCTTTCTGCTCACCCTTGATTTCCGCCAGTCGGGCTTCCTGCTCCTCAATCATCTTCTGATACAGACGACTTTTCAAGACACGCAGCGCCTCTTCCCGGTTTTCATGCTGGCTTCGGCCATTCTGACAGGTGGCCACCAATCCGGTCGGCTTATGCACCATGCGGACTGCGGAATCTGTTTTGTTGATATGCTGACCGCCGGCTCCACTGGCACGCTTGGTCTCCACAATCAGATCCTCCGGTTTGATTTCGATTTCGATTTCGTTGTTAAACTGCGGCATAACATCCAGAGAAGCAAAGGATGTATGCCTTCTCCCGCCGGAATCAAACGGCGATATGCGCACCAGACGGTGAACGCCCTTTTCCGCCTTCAGATACCCATACGCCATATCACCCTCCACAAGGAAGGTCACGGATTTGATCCCTGCCTCATCTCCGGGAAGATAGTCCAGCACGCTGACCTTGAAGCCTTTTTTCTCAGCCCAGCGTGAATACATGCGATACAGCATATCCGCCCAGTCACAGGATTCTGTTCCACCGGCTCCCGGATGCAGCTCCAGGATTGCACTGGAATGATCATATTCATGGGACAGAAGAATCTTGATTTCAAAATCATCAAAGTTCTTTTCCATCTCCAAATACTCTGCTTCAAACAGCTCGAAAATTTCATCATCATAATCTTCCTTCAAAAGATCATGTGTTTCTTCCAGACCTACCAGCGCACTGTTCAGCTTTTCGTAGCTTTCCACGATGTCCTTGATACCGTTCAGCTGACGAATCAGTGTTTGCGCATGCTGCGGATCATTCCAGAAATCATCCTGCAGCGTCATGCTCGTCAGCTCCTGAATCTTATGTTTTTTTTCAGCTAAGTCAAAGTGACTCACCAAGCTGCGCAAGCTTTGCCTGATGAGTGTTCACCCCCTGTTTAATTTCGTATAGTTCCATATTAGTTTTCCACTTTTCTTTCTACCTGTACCTTTAAAGCAAAGAATACAACCTCACGTGCAATACGTGCCTGCATTTCCTCAAACATTTCATATCCTTCCTGGATATATGCCTGTAAAGGATTGTTCTGCGCATAAGAGCGCAGGTGAATACCGTTTCTCAGCTTATCCATCATATCAATATGCTCAATCCAGTTGCGGTCCATATTCCGCAGTACGATGGTTTTTTCAAACTGCTTAAATTCATCACGGATATCCTTGATTTTATCATCGTATAGTGTGAAGATTTTCTCTGCACAGTATGTTGTTACATCATTCTTTTCCTTACCCTGGATTTCCTCCAGCTTCAGATTATCCTTTTCTTCCAGTCCGAGCAGCTCCAGTCCCTGCAGAACACCTGCATAATCCACGCTTTCATCATGGCGGTTATGATCCACATTCGCATCCACCACACTGTCAATGACGCGGTCTATCATATCACGAACGATGCCGTGAACATCCTCATTTTCCAGAACGAAATTACGCTGCTCATACATGATTTCACGCTGCTTACGCAATACATCATCATAATCCAGCAGCTGCTTACGAACATCATAGTTATAGCCCTCGACACGTTTCTGTGCCTGAGAAATCGATTTTGTTACCATCTTGGATTCAATCTGTGCATCTCCCATGGATTCAAACAGCTTTTCAAATTTATCGCCGCCGAAACGAATCATCAGCTCATCCTTTAAGGAAACATAGAAACGGGAATATCCCGGGTCCCCCTGACGTCCGCTACGTCCACGCAGCTGGTTGTCAATACGTCTGGACTCATGACGCTCACTGCCCAGAACGACCAGTCCGCCAAGAGCTCTGGACTCATCGGTAAGCTTGATATCGGTACCACGCCCTGCCATATTGGTTGCGATCGTTACGGATTTCGGGCGACCTGCCTTGGCGATAATTTCTGCTTCCCGCGCATGGTTCTTCGCATTCAGCACTTCGTGAGGAATCCGCTCTTTGCGCAACAGCTCATGCACCAGCTCACTGGTTTCAACGGAAATCGTTCCAACCAGTACCGGCTGCCCCTTTTCATACAGTTCCTTAACCTCTTTCACCAGAGCCGCAAACTTCAGTCTCGGGTTCGCAAAAATCGCATCCGGATAGTCGATACGCTGTACCGGTCTGTTTGTAGGAATTTCAATAACACGCATATTATAGATATCCAGGAATTCCTCTTCCTCGGTTTTTGCGGTACCGGTCATACCGGCAAGCTTATCGTACAGACGGAAGAAGTTCTGATAGGTGATAGTTGCAAGGGTACTAGTCTCTTCCTTAATGGATACACCTTCTTTGGCCTCAATTGCCTGATGCAATCCATCGGAATATGCACGGCCCGGCATCGTACGTCCGGTAAACTGATCGACAATGACGATCTCATCATCCTGTACGACGTACTCAACCTCATTTTTCATGATATAGTTCGCCTTTAAAGCCTGTGTTATATGATGTACCAGCTGGGTGTGATCCACATCATACAGATTCTTGATTTTGAAGTAACGCTCTGCGACACTTACACCCTTTTCACTCAGCATGATCTGACGGGTTTTTTCATCAATTTCAAAATCATCCCCCTTCAGACGTTTTGCGAATGCATCCGCCTGCAGGTACAGGTTTGCTGTTTTTTTCGCACCACCGGAAATGATCAGCGGCGTTCTGGATTCATCGACCAGAATGGAATCGACCTCATCGACGATTGCGACATGCAACCCGCGCAGCACGCGGTCCTTCACATCGGTAACCATATTGTCGCGCAGATAATCAAATCCCAGCTCGGAGTTTGTGGTATATGTAATATCACAGTTAAATGCATCACGCTTCTGAGATGGTGTCAGCGGGCGGGAATTTACGCCTACCGTCAAGCCCAGGAATCGATAAATCTGTCCCATCCATTCCGCATCACGTCCTGCCAGATAGTCGTTGACAGTAACAACGTGTACCCCCTTGCCGCTTAAGGCATTCAGGTAAACGCACATGGTGGAGGTCAAAGTCTTACCTTCACCGGTTTTCATCTCTGCAATATCGCCCTGGTGCATAGCAACCGCACCCATGATCTGAACCTTGTACGGGTACTCGCCAATCGTACGGCGTGCAGCTTCACGAGATGTCGCAAAGGCTTCTACCAGCAGACTGTCAAGGTTTTCCCCTTCCTCATATCTATGTTTGTACTCCTGTGTTTTTTCTCTCAATGCATCATCACTTAACGCTTCCATGTCATTTGCCAGTGCCATGACCTGTTCTGCAGTCTTTTCCAGATTATGCAATGTCTTTTTTTCACCGTTTAATAAACGTTCGATAAAATTAGCCATTCAAGACCCTCCATACCTTCTTTATAAGTTTATATCGCCTGTTCCAAAACTTCATATAGCCTTATCTATTGTAACACAAAGTGTGTTTCAATAACACCGGATACAGACAATTTCAGAAGAATTTACATTTTGTTTCTTTTTTTCCATAACATTTGTGTGAACAACCTGTCTGCGTTTTCGTTTACGTAAGCCTCCTCAATAATTTTACGTATCAATTTCAACTCTGGAAAGGATTCTGTTTGAATAAAAACCAGGATAGAAAAAAGAGGACATTCCCAAACAAGCCAGGATTTCTGTCCCCTTCCTATTCCTTTTATTTCGTAATGATTTCTGCCTTACATGCTGATACAAATGTCGGATCGCTGTTGTTTGGGCCTACCAGTACCACCATTGTGAATTCATTTCTTATCACAGTTCCCTGTCCCACCGTCTGACCGCCGGCGTTAATGTCAACACCCGAGGTTCCGACTGGAAGGTAGGAGCGTACAGCATTTTCGCAGGCAGCACTGCATCCGGTTGGAGCAGGTACAGGTGCAGGAAGATACGTAATAGCTTCATTATATACTGCGCTCGTAATTCGCACAGATGCAATGCGGCAGATCGACACGGCCTCTTGAGGTACGCCCTGTGCATTGGTGAGCTGCAGCAGTCCATAATCAGGTGACGGCAGCAGGGAACCGGCACGGCCACTGGCATTGTTACCACTTTCCATTGCAACAATGACAGTATCGTTTGGATAGAGCTGAATGATCTGCAACAATATATTGATCATCTGCTGAACACACAAGCAGTCAGCACCACTTCCTTCAGGGCCGGTTGGTCCTGTGCTTCCTGTATTTCCCGTTGCCCCGGTCGGGCCGGTTGGTCCGATACCCGCTGGGCCCGTTGCTCCGGTACTTCCGGTTACTCCTGTGGCTCCCGTAGGACCGGTGATTCCGATACCGGTTGGCCCTGTTGGACCGATACTTCCTGTAGCACCACGAAATCCTCTGGGACCACGTGGGCCCTCACAGCAACAATCACAACAGCAATCACAGCTGTCATAATATTCATTCTCATCATATAACATGATTCTCACCTCTTTTCATAACCATCACAAATTTTCATGGTCATTTCAGAGTATGTTGAACGTATATCTCCGGTGGCTGTCATCTCCCTATTTTTATCATAAAAAAATAACCGTGACAGCCATTATACATTGGAATCACGGTTATTCTGTTTTTTTACGCTTTAACGATGTTGTGAGCCTGCAGTCCACGGTCAGTTTCAACTAAATCAAATTCAACTTCTGCATCAGCATCAATTGTTTTGAAACCTTCCATCATCAATTGTGAATAGTGGAAGAATACATCTTTTCCATCCTCTAAAGTGATGAATCCGTATCCCTTTTCCTGGTTAAACATTTTTACTTTTCCTCGCATTGCTTCAAAACCTATACCTTTCTATGCTTGATCTATTGCATAACATCATTATAGACAGTTTACGAGTGAAAATCAATCAAAAAATTGTGAACTTTTTGAAAAAACTATCATGTTTTTGTAATATGTTTCTTATTTTTAAACAGTTTTTCATTTATGTATAAAAATTACATATGTAGAGAAATATTTTTCAGTCATAAGACATGTGCTTTGTAATGTATTATAGGTTTTTATCTGTTAAAAACCATAGTTTAAACACTACATTCGAATATCTATTTGCCAGAAAACAGGAAAAGGATCCGGAGAGCTCCTGATCCTTCTCTTTGCGCCATTTATGCTTTTTCTACATTTCTGGCCTGCAGTCCCTTATCGGAATCCACCGTATCAAATGTTACTTCCTGACCTTCCTCCAGGGACTTGTATCCTTCCTGTTGGATATGAGAATAATGTACGAAAATATCCTTTCCATCTTCTCCATTGATAAATCCATAGCCCTTCTCAGCATTAAACCATTTTACTTTGCCTTTCATTTCTGACTTCACCTTCCTGTATCTATGTCAAAGTATAGAGAACATCCCTTTTCTTTTCAAATCTTTTTTTTCGCAGGATTCGACAAATCGGGGATTCGCACAAAGCGCCAGTGCCTCTATCTTATACCTATGCTCCTGAAGAAGATCATATGCACAAAGTAATGTATTTCCACTTGTAACAACATCATCAACCAGCAACAGTCTGGTTTTTGGAAGAACGATATCCGGTTTCATTTTTATTACCTGGGAAATATTTTTGCGGTTTTCAAAGCTTTGCAGGGACTGCTTGTGATTACAGGTCTTATAAAATGGTTCAATGGTCTTTAAACGGCAGGCATGCAGCATGTCCTTTACCGGATGAAAGCCGCGTTCAATGGTTTTTTCTTCGCTCGAAGGAAGAAGAACGATCGTGTAGTGTCGAAATTTAGCATTGATTTTTTTCATGATGTCATGGAAAAACACGTCTCTTAGAGCTGTATCCAGACCTTCCTTATATTGAAATATCATATTTTCCAGAAAATCATTATATACATATGCGATATGCAGCTTTATGCCATTCAGCTTTACCGTCTTATTCAAAACGGTTAACTCATGACGGCAGGCTCCGCACAAAAGGGAATCCTGACGCAGGAATTCAAAAAGACTTTGCTGATTTGTTATCTCCTCCATACATAGTCGGCACCATTCTTCCTTCATTTTGAATCCCCCCTGTTCATCCTCTGTAATGCCTGTATGCAGCGCTCAATATCTCTTGTTTTTCTTGTGCACAGAAACAAACCTTTCCCTGTCGGCATTTCAATATTACGTCCAACACGGCCAATCATCTGAATCAGGCTCGCTTCATTGAATACCGGATGATCAGCATGATAAATCACAACATGTACACCCTTGATGGTGATTCCTCTTTCCAGAACGGTTGTCGCAATCAGACATTCGTAGCGCTTTTCATGAAATCTTTTAAGGATTTTTTCCTTATCCTTCGTTTTTGAAGTAAAGGAAGTACAGCGAAACACAATACGCAGCCATCTGCTCATCTGCTCTGCCAGAGCTATCGTCGGTACAAAGACCAGGGTCTGTGCGGCTTCCTTTTTCTGCCACTTTAAAAATCGGATAAGCTGATACAGCTGTATGGAAGGCAAGGCTGCTTTCACATCAGGTACGATCAAAGGATAGCCATGCGGTCTTTGAAACAGCTCGACCATCTGCAGTTTTCCCTGCTTTACATCTGACAGCATTTCTTCATCCGGTGTAGCGGTCAAATACAGACGGTTCCCGATACAGGCATGTATTGCAATCTGCTTCAGCACAGCATTGCCACGATAAGGAAATGCATCCACCTCATCCATGATCAACAGATCAAACGCCGCATGATAGCGATACAGCTGGTGCATTGTGCATATGATGAGATCACCCTCGGTGACCTCAGTATAGCCCTCACAAACCGCGATCACATTTAGATTTTTAAACGCATCCTGCATGCGCTCCCGTATTTCCAGAACAACCTGACGACGGCTGATGGCAAAGCCCACCTTGCAGCCTTTCGCAAGGCTTTGTTTAATCGCCTCCATGACAAGCTCCGTTTTGCCGGCACCACAGGCTGCATATACTAGCACATCCTGGTGATGATTCAGGTACATTACTATTTCTGAAGCACACCGTTTCTGTGCAGGAGTCAGTGGATATTTCAGCTGATATGCTGTATGAATCGGTTTTCTACATACATTTTTTCTTTCCGGCAGCTCTCCTACCCCAATTCTTCCAAACATGATGCATTTTCGACAGTACCAGCCCTTGGCATCTTTATAAAAGTAACGTTTCTCTGTATTTCCGCAACGCAGGCATTGCATAGTATCACCTCCATAGTTCTATACGTATGAAAGTGGTAAAAGTCCTAAAAAAAACAGAATTTTTTTCATTCTGTCTTTTCTAACTTATGCGATATTTATTCGATAGTGCTGAAGCATTTCCATTTGTTTTTTATCTGTTTTTGTAGAATTGCAAACTATTAATTTGCTTCTTTTTCCACCTGTAAGAAATGCCATGCATCTGCACACATTTCTTCCAGTCCTCTTTCTGCTTTCCAACCAAGCTCCTTCAGCGCTTTTTCTGTGCTGGCATAGCATTGTGCAATATCCCCAGGACGTCTAGGATCAATCTGATAAGGAACCTCGATATTATTAACCTTTGCAAATGTATTAACAACATCCAGTACACTATATCCTATACCAGTACCGAGATTATACGCATCAACACCAATTGGTTCCATAACCTTATTCACAGCATTCACATGTCCCTTTGCAAGGTCTACTACATGAATATAATCACGTACACCCGTACCATCCGGTGTATCATAATCATTTCCATAAACATGCAGATAAGGCAACTCCTTATTGGCAACCTTAACGATATACGGCATCAGGTTATTCGGGATATCATTCGGACTTTCTCCTAACAGACCACTCTTGTGTGCTCCGATTGGATTGAAATAGCGCAGCAAAGCAATATTCCACTCATTATCTGAAATGTATAAATCTTTTAAAATCTGTTCAATCATCAATTTTGTCGTACCATACGGATTCGTAGTAGGTCCCAACGGGAAATCTTCAAAGATAGGTACACTTGCAGGGTTTCCATATACTGTGGCACTTGATGAGAAAACAATGCGCTTGCAGTTATGCTTTCCCATTACCTTACACAATGCAAGCAGCGACATCAGATTATTCTGATAATACATAATCGGTTTCTGTACTGACTCTCCTACCGCTTTATACCCGGCAAAATGAATAGCTGCATCAATTTTATGCTCACTGAATATTTTCTCCAGTGTTGCCTCATCACAGCAATCTGCCTCATAAAACGCAACACGCTTTCCTGTAATATTCTCAATCTTATCAACAACATCAGCCTGTGAGTTATACAGGTTATCAATTATCACTACTTCATTACCAGCTTCTATTAATTCAACGCATGTGTGGCTTCCAATGAATCCGGTACCACCAGTTACTAAGATTTTCATGTACGGTTCCTCCCTTAGTTTATCCATGTCCTATTATAGCATAATCCATTACTGATAGCGGAGAAACAAGAAAAAAAATAAGGATTTCACAAAACTAATCACCTTCAGTATATCAATTTAACCGTTTTCTATGCTTTTATATAACTCACCAAAAGCTTTTCTATCGCTTTAACTAAAAAAAGACCATGACGAAAGTGCTGTCCTAACACCATGGCCTGTTTTCCTGATAGTTTGATTTTTCTAACGCTGCTTCACAACTAATAATCCAGACGTCTGTAATACCGGCGAATATCCATTGGATGCCTTGTTTCTCTTTCCATATACGCATCGATCCGGTTATTTACCGCATGCATCACCAGGTGTGAAATGTGCTTTCTGTACCCTTCACTGATTCCCTTCAGCTCATAATCCCTTGTATCGATAATTGTGTAATTCTCACAGATTCTTGGCAGGAATTTCGCGACTCTTTCAGACAGCGGACGCTGGGCATCTTCTCCTATGAACACGGTAACCGGTGTTTCCTTTGTGATGATTTCAAACATACCATGAAAGAACTCCCCGGATGTGATGGACTTCGTCTTGATCCACAGCTGTTCCTCCCAATAGCACATTGCATAGGAATACGTTGCGCCCCACTGGTTTCCTGCCCCCACAAAATAGTGGATTGGATCATTCCAGTGTTTTTTTGCAAATTCCTGTCCAAATGCATCAGCCTTCTTTTCCACATCAATCAGCGCCTGTGCCAGATGTGCTTCAAATTCCGCATACATAGCATCACAATCCGAAAATTCCCCATTGTTCTGCATGAATCGATCCGCAACCATAAAGAACTTCAGCTGTTCATTCACCGGATACGCTATTTCATAATCCACCAGCTTTGCAAGCTCGGTCGTATCAATGTCAATAAATCCAATCACCTTTGCCCCGGCTGCCTGCATACGCTTTACAGCCTCTACCACTTCCACTGTGCTGCCGGTAACGGATGAGGTAATTACGACAGTGCCCTCACCCACACGCTTATTCCCCGTCGTATTGTACTCGGAAGCATTTTCCGCCCAGGTTTCGATTTCTGATTGTTCCTTCATATGAACCGCCGCCTGCATACCGCTCGCCCAGGTTCCCCCGATACCCAGCCAGCAGATATTGCGATATCCCTGTGCACATATCTCATCGACGATCCGGTTGATATCCTTACGGATTGCTAGTGCACCATTGACACTGCTTCGTGCCCATTCTTCATTGAATTTCAATAACATGTTCATGTCCTCCTCTTATTTGTAAATCATTTATCTTATCCGGCAAGTATACCGAAATAAGCACCTGCAATACCGAGAACCATCGTTCCCAGAATCAACATGATCGGATTGACTTTTTTCTTCAATAGCCAGAAATACATCCATGTACCACCCAGTCCGATCAACCCGGGCATAATTCCGTCCAGAATAGACTGCAGGGTGGTGACCTCTTCACCGACCTTACTCAGCTCGACATTCAAAGTCGTCCATACCATATCCTTTGACATACAGCCAATAACCATAACACCAAGAATACTCGCTGCCGCAAGCAGCTTATCCATCATACCGTTGGCCTGCATTCTCTGCAGATACTTGAAGCCAATGCTATAGCCGAAATGCGCGCCGAAATAGCGGATGATAAACGCAGGAATGTTATATATCAGAAAATACACAATCGGTCCAAACATATTTCCGTTCTGTGCCAGTGAAATACCGATACCAACAGCAATAACCCGCAGACAGCCGACAAATACAGAGTCACCGATTCCGCTCAGTGGCCCCATCAGTGCCGTCTTGATACTGGAAATCGCCTCTCCGTCCACCTCGCCACGTGATTTCATTTCCTCCATGGATGCCACAATGCCGCCAACGAACGGAGCAAGCTGCGGTGTGATATTAAAGAACTCGACATGGCGTGTCAGTGCATCCCTGTAGCCTTCCTCATCTCCTGCATATACCTTTTTCAAAATTTTATTCATCATCATGGCAAAGGCGATGTGCATCTGCCGTTCATAGTTCCAGGAAAACTCCATTCCCAAAGAGCCCTGGTTAAATGCCATTCTGGTGATATCCGCTTTCTGAATGCTCTTATCGGATTTAGAAGTCATCATCATCGCTCACCTCCATACCAGCTTCTCCAGCTGCGGCTCCCTTCAGATTCATAAAATCGAATTTGACAACAATCAGAATCACACCCAGAATTGCCACGCCTAATACAGGTACACTCATATAAGCTGCAAGCGCAAATCCCAGAAAATAGTAGGGAACATTCTGCCTGTTTACCGTCATGCGCATCAGCATTGCAAATCCCAATGCGGGAAGTAATCCGGCTGCCGCAGCCATACCATCCGTCACATAGGCAGGAATTGCATTGATCATACTGCCCACTGCTTCACTTCCCAAATAGAAAGCAAAGAACACAAGCAGGAATCGTCGTACAATGGTGATCATACCGATCAGCCAGTGTGTTGCCACAACACCGCCGTATTTTCCTTCCATGGCATAACGGTCTGTAAAACGCAGAATCACGGAATTAAATACATTGCAGAAGTTACCGATTGCCTGTGACACCAGTGCAATCGGCATCGCCAGCGTAACCGCCGTTTCGATACCCTTCCCCATGGAAATTGCAAATGCAGTGGCCAGAACACCGCCGACAATCGTATCCGGTGGAACATATGCCCCAATACTGACAGCCCCCATAAAGAATAATTCCAGACTTGCGCCGATAATCAGTCCCTGATGCAGATTTCCCAGCACCAAGCCAACCAGCGGTGCAAGAATAATTGGTCGATTGATATACAGGGAGCCCAGCTGATCGCCGAAGACACCCAGACTTGCAATCAATCCGATTAAGCATGCTTGTACCATGATTTCCTCCTCTTTTGCATTTTCATGCATGTTTCAGGAATTAAATTCCTGTATATTTGACCCGCACGGTTGCGGGAAGCGGACCTTATTGATGCAGTACATGCTCCAGTGCTATTGGAGATTCTGCCGGCAGCTGCTGGATGAATACAGACACGCCGCGCTGCTGCAGCTCCTTTAATTCCGCCTCATCCTTATCACTGATGAAAATCGCCTTGCTGATTTGACGACAGCCTTCCCTTCGAATCGTTCCGCCCAGATTGAGACTGTGAACAGCCGGACAGCCTGCACTCAGCACATTGGCATCATGAATGGTCTTTACGACCACCAGCAGTCGGTACGTATCGGTGACTCCGCTGTTGATTGCCTTTATGGAATCCTCCAGATTTTTAATGACCAGCTTGACCCCGGAGGGCTTTGCCAGCTTCATGGTCGTTTTGAAAACCTCGTCATGTACCACTGCATCATTGGCAATCAGAATGCAGTCAGCACTCAATTCATTGGTCCAGGAAAATGCAACCTGTCCATGCAGCAGACGATGGTCCACTCTGCATAATTTGATCATATTTGACACCCTTTCTTTTGCGCTTTTTGCGCTTACTCACATGTAGAATAAAGCAGTTCAGCTATCTTTTCTTACACCCCACGCTCTTCGTGCATCTGTATGTCTTCTTTACAGCATGTGGTTACTCTTTTGTGCTTTGCGATTGTTCTTTTTAGGTTGCAGTATTTAAAATTCATCCTCCTGCGACGAAATACCTTTGACGGTTTCATTGCAGTACATGATCCCCGTTTTTGCTTCTGTGAACAGACGGCGAATCAGCTTATCCGCATCCTCATCGGAAAACAGAAACAGATTCATCAGCATCGGCAGATTCATTCCGGTTAACAAATGGAAATGCTCCTTCCCGATATATTTCATCAGTTCATTGTTTACACTTCCCCCGAACAGATCCGTACAGGCAATGATTTCCGCATCTGTCGGGATTTTCTTCATAGTCTCTTTGATCAGATCTGAAATATCCTGCCCGTCTTTCACATAAGCGGTTATAAGATGCACATGCTTCTTCTCTCCCAGAATAATGCGGATGGAATCATAAATCCCCTGTGAGAACATCCCATGACTTGCGAGTATATAATGTCGTTCCATATTCTCCCTCCTTTCACTCCTCAAAGCTTTTCAGCGTTTTCATTTCCGCAGACCATGGTTTTTCATAATACCTTTGGGTTGCCGTTTCCAGTGACAGATATCCCGGATAGCCATATTCCTCAAGGACAGCAAGATCCGCTTTCAGATCACGGCTACCATCCCCCCAGGCCAGATGACCGGTCGGATTCCCATCCACAAAGTGAATATGGACAATATCGCTGCCGAAGGCCTCTAAGTATTCCCGGGGTGTATGTCCCATACGTGCCATTGCCCCAAAATCGATACACACCTTGAGACAGCTGCTTCCTACCTCGTTTCGATATCGCTGGATGTCCTGAATTGTATTCACAAGACGCGATTCCTCCGGCTGCAGAGCTTCCAGAGCCAGAATCACATTTCTCTTTTTTGCATAATCTGTGATTCTCTTCATCATAACGACGGAGCGATTCCATGCCTCCTCCACCGTTTCACTGTAATAGCACCATCCGCTGGTCACCAGAACCTGACGACATTCAAGCTCACATGCGATATCAATCATCTGCCGGTAATAGTTGAGTACCTCTTCCTGACGATGCTTCTGCTTGACTGCGATATTGTTCGGCTTTGGGTTTGTCTGTTCCGGACAGATGCCGATGATGGTTATCTGATAGCGATCGCACAGCTTCTTCAGCTGTTCCGGCGAGTCATGACGGCGGGCATCCACATAATAATGCATGGGACCGCTCCACAGCTCCACATAATGCATGCCCAGCTTATGGACGGATTGAAAGAAATTCTCCAGCTCATAAAAGCGGTAATGGCAGTTCATCGCACAGAGTCTGTCTTTAAAATTCATCTTCTCCTCCTGCCTTTCGTACATCATTTTCTATATATTCAAAGAGATATGCTATTTCCGATAGGGGCAGCTTGACATGGTAGTGCTGCAGCATAACCTCAAAGCTCCGGTTGACATCCGCAATAAAGTCCTCATGCTGTTTCTCAAAGGATGACAGGTCTGTATATTTTTCCAATGCCGTTTTTGTGACCAGACGTTCCACCAGGAAACAGATATGAATATAAATGCCGACAATGGTCTTGCTTTGAAACTTACGACCCATCGTATGCTGAAGCGCACTGACGGAGTCACTGACATAATCCAGCAGCTTATCTGCATTCAGAATCGTGATATTTTCCATGACTGACTGCATGGAGAAATTTTTCAACAGCTGACGGTCAAATTCTTCAATTTCCTCTTCCTTCAGATATGGCCGAAATACCTGATTCAGCTGTACGATATGTTCGAAATTCATGATATCCTCCAGCGTCACACTATTGACCTTTTTTAGCTTCAGCGAATACGGCTTGATCATCAACACCACATCATATCTGTGAAATAAAATGTCCTCTGCCTTATTTTTCATCAGCTCATCATATTCATAGGAAATCATTTTCAAATCAATGGGACGCGGCAGACTGTTTTTGAATAATCGGCACAGCTTTTCTGAAATGACCATACCGGCATCATTTGTGAATACGATTGCTTTTTCCTTCTTCGCCTCTGAGAGTACCTTGTAATTGCATTGATTTTCTGCACAGGCCGTTTCCAGCAGATTCTCCAATTCGTAGTGCTGCTGTATCTTCATACCGATATTCAGAGCAAGTGAGGTGGAAATATTATTGATCACACCGACATTCACACTGTCTGCAATCACCTCGCCGATTCCCTCCAGTGACCCCATATCGACAAGCAGGATAATGTTTTTCAGATGCGGATTTTCTTCAATGAAATCGTTCAGCTTGCCGCTGATTTCCTGTACCGGTGTATTCAGCGGCATATCGATAGCTTCAAACGTATAGGAGTTCAGCAGCGAATTTGCGGCATCGGCGATAGAGCTTGCGGTCGAGTACCCGTGACTCAATATGATACCCACGGTATCCTGAGAGCAGATATCACGATTGTAGAAGTTGATATTCAGCATCAGAAAGATACGGTTCATTTCCGACAGGCGCATGTTGATATTGGAATGCAGCTGTCTGGCAATGGATTCCGTCAGAATATATTCATTGCTCATATTCTCTGCCATTTTCTTTAGACAGCGCTGTATTTCCTTCTGGTGATCCTGTTCCCACTGATGCAGGGAGGAGGTGTTTTTCTGCGCAGAGACGAGCATTCTCGCCAGTACATAGGCACAGTTGATCGGCAGGTTGATATTTTTCATGAGCTTCACGCTGTTCAGCACACCGATGACTATTTTCTCCATAGCCTCCAGTCGGCCGTCATAGTACGTTTCCTGAAAAACAAGGATATCGTAGTAGTAGCGCAAGGCCTTCTGCCCCTGTTCCAGAAAGCTGGTAAAGGCATGTGTATCCATGCAGGTTTCTTCAAATGCCTGCAGCAGCTGTTCCCACATGATGAGGATTTTACTGCCGGCTGCGTTTTTCTCCACTGCGTCTATGCGAATCAGAGAATCACTGTCCCTGCTGTTTTTTTCCACCTTAAGATGATCGAGCAGCTGAACAGGCAGGTGATACAGGCAGATGTCCATGCGCTGGTTTGATACACAGTCCGCAAATGCATTGGCACATATGGTACGGATACATCTTCGCAGTTCATCGATATTGCTTTCAAAATGGCAGCTCATCAGGAAATGCTGAAGACGCTTTGATATATAAATCGTGCGTTCCAGACGTGCCTGTTCTTCCTGAAAAAATTTAATAACGAATTCCAGACGCTCCTCCTCGTTGCGTTCCTGAAAGGATGGGATGGAACAGATAACAGGAATGCTGAGCAGCAGGCTATGACAGAAAGCCGTATGCGGATCTTCACTGGTGGAGAGAATCAGATGGACACGGGATTCAATCTGTGCCTGATCATCCTGCATTCTCGTAAATTTATTTCTGCTTAAATAGTCGGCCAGCTTTTCCTGACATTCCTCACTCAGATGACTGGCGTCCTCTATACAGAGGATGCCTTCATCTGCCTCCTCCAGCAGTCCCCGCTCTGCCACTTTCCCATCTGCGGCACCTTTTCCAAACAGCTCCTCCATCTGCCTGACTTTATCCTCACCGCGAAATGCCTTTTTGCGAAGCAGCGGTATCTCTTTTCTCGTGGAGGTCATGTGATTCAGACAGTATTCATGTGTGAGTCGTACCAGATAGGATTTTCCACATCCCATTTCCCCATGGAGAATGACAGGTAATCCTCCCTGCGGATAGGAGAGGGCGGTTTTCAGCTGTGCAATCGGGTATTGTAGGCTGCCGTCACAGCCGATTGCTTTTTGAAAATCCTGCAGCTTGGGACTGTTCCGGTGCAGCTCCTTCATAAGCTCACCCAGACTCAGATATTCACAGCTTTTTAATTCCAGCTGATACTTGCGTTCCAGCACATCGCGATCCATATAATAGACGGGACGCGTACTGATTTTTATGATACGCTCATCCTTCACCAGCTCATTGAGATACTGGGAGGTTAAGGAGCGGGAGATGTTTAAAGCACTGCTGATACTGATTGTTGTAAAACCGCCCAGCTCATTCATGCGCAAGCCCCGGGTAATTTTCTGCAGATATTCCAGAATCTGCAATTTTGATGTTGTGATATTCATGAAAGCACCTCACTTTTCCGGTACCGCTTGTTTACGATACCATTATAGAAATTCACATTGCACTGTGTCATCAGAGTCCTGTATTTTTGACACTGCGCAATGTTTCCATTCTAACTCAAACACTAAAGCGGTTTCAACACTATACAGTGTTGATTTAAAAGACACTGTTGAAATGGGGGCAACAGTGTCTGTTTGAATTTATATATTCCAGTGTTTGGTATTTCCAATCAAAGATTACAAAGTCTGATGCTTTCTTTCTGCTTCTGTAATCATAGATAATCATGATTCTGTATGAAGGAATTTCATTATCTCAACAGGAATCTGCTCCTGCCGTTTATTATATTCCAGTTTGACTGCTTTCAAGATATGTTCCAGAGTAAGAAAAGCTTTACCTTCCATTCTCCAATAACAAGCAGCATTGACTGCAACATTTTCAATTTGCGCCAGAGTCAGATTCAGGTGCTCTGCAAGCCAGGTGCAGGGAAGCACCGTTTTCAAAGGGATACCTGAAAAACAGACTCTCCATTTTTCAGCTTTAACAGTTTTATCAGGTAGTGGAAACCGAATCATGACCGTTATGCGCCTTAAAAAAGCATCGTCGAAATTCTGAAGGATATTGGTTGTCAGAATCACAATGCCCTGATACTGCTCTATTTCCTGCAGCAGAAAGGCCGTTGCACTATTCGCATATTTATCATTTGAAGAGGCTAGGGCTGTTCGCTTTCCAAACAGTACATCCGCTTCATCAAACAACAGGATACAATTATTTCTCTGAGCATTTCTGAACATTTCCCGCAGGTGTTTTTCACTTTCTCCGACATATTTATCCATAATCATCGAAAGATCAACCTGCCATACCGGAAGGTCAGCTTCCTTTCCCAGGATTCTGGCAGCCAGGGTTTTACCGGTTCCGCTGGGGCCGTGAAACAAGACGATACAGGCATGTATTCTTTCCTGTACATGATAGCTAGTATCCCCCATATGCTGAATCCTGAATAAAATATAACGCAGCTGTTCCTTTAGGTCATCACTACCCAGCCAGTCCTCCCATTGCGCATCATGAGGCAGTACTTTATAAAGTGGAGATGTGAGGTCTCTTGAAATTATATCCATATGATAATTTTTCAATCCGCTTCCCTCCGGATCAATTTTTTTATAATTCACCATATCCTGCGGTGTCATATGAAGATAAGATTTAACCCATGTCTTTTCCCAAAGAAAGAAACTCATTGTCTGTAAATCTTCTGCAGATAAATACAGAGGTAACTGAATAACAGGATATTTGTTTGTGAATGACGACTCAGCAGAAATAATAACAGGGATCTTGACATAGCTAAAAAAATAATCTAGAAAGGAAATCTCTTCTTTGAGCAGATCCTTTGCAGTATCCAGATAAACAATACCTCCATTCAGTAGTCTGCAAAAAAAGGCAATACAATACAATATTCGAAGTCGTTCCTTTTGATCTGCCTGCTTCCATGCAATACCAGATAGTAAAAACACAGATTCTTCGAGAATTTTTGCACACCGCAATACTAAGGTTCGCTTTCCTGTATGTGCTTCTGCAGCCAGAATACAGGATTTTTTCAATGTTATATTCTTCAGCAGTTCTGCTTGCTGTTCTTTATAAATTGGAGCAAATGTCTGCTGGGATACTTCCATATATTGAAACGCCTTATGCTGAGCCAAACAGCCGCTGAGCAGATAGTATAAAGCATAAGAATGTAATTTAATCGGTGTCATCATCAGATAAGTTCCTTCATTACGCTGAAAAAGCATATCTTCATCCAAAAAAGCCATACAGACAGCCGCTGCATCTACAGGTAATGGTTGCATTGCAGAATACCATGATAGAATGACGCCTAGAGGAAGAAAGGATGCCTTTGTTTGTTTATATACATAAGAGGATAAAGCTGTGTCTGTCTCATAAAGAAAGGCACACAGAAGCAGAAAGTACAACATATCTTCCAGCTGAAACTGTTCCTTCACATAAAGAAAATTCGGTTTTGGATAATCAGAAGGCTTCTGAAGCTCCTGAAAAAATACAGCAAGCTCTTTTGGTTTTTCCTCAGCCTGAAGCAGTTCAGATAATTCCAGACATTTCTTTAGGTATTCCTGATTACTCACCTGCATACCGTAATCACCTCATCTCATAATATCCACACAATCCAATTCAGCAGTGTCCATCACTCGGTCTGCTTCCCACAACGCTGCTGTAACACCAAGGAAGGCATTCTCATCCATATAGGACTGCCTTGTAAAATGCACATGAGCCACTGCATTCGCTGGTACCTCCTGTTGAAAAAACGACAACAGCTTCCGCTTTTGCCTCACAGGTAAGCAAGGTACAAACACATGCAGAGTACGCTTCTTTATCTGCATACATATGTTAATGTGAAACAAGAACTTCACCAGCTCAAAAAGATAACGCAGACTGCCCTTTTCCTGATAAATTTGATTCCATAAAGCCGGAAGCCCGCGCAGTGCAGACAGCTCTGCATACTCCTGAAAGTGCTCCAGTCCCAGCCATGTAAGCAGTTCACGAAGATGCTCCTCATCCGCACAAAGCGGATCCAGCTGCTCATAAAATTGATCAATTTCCTGTTCCAGAGAGAGATACACATCCTTGAATATAGACAGATACGCATCCAGCGTAGGGTTGTTTCGGTATACATATGGCAGATATTCACTAAACAAAACGGCCGGATAGCTTAATTCATAGCCGATGAATTGGAGTGTATTGCCTTTCGGCTTGCGGACCTGAAAGCAGAAGATAAGATAGCGTCCCTCACTTGCTTCCTCCCTGCCATACAGCAGCAGGTCCTGTTTGCTTTTTGTAAATCCATTCTGCCGGATGACATGAAAACGATCCAATACAGAGAAATCAAGCAGCTGCTCTCTTGTGGAAGCAGAATCAAACATCCAGACGGATACCTGCAGTTCCCACAGCTGGACAAAATGCAGGTGTAGTTCATCCCAGGTCCCCTTCACTTCACCACAGTCAAAGACGTCACTGACATAAACAGCCTCATCGTTTTGTATGCCCATGCATAAGGCACCGTTCGTGAGCGGTGTAAAACCGATCCATGCCCCCTGCAGGCTCATATCCTTATTCGATTGGTAGCTCAACGCTTCCCGCACATCATCACCTCATTTAATTTATTATAAGCAATGCGTAATCACAACATCCGCAAGCACGTAGGATACAGCGGCCTCATAGCGCAATACTTCACTTTCTCTATCTGTCTGAAAACAGCAGCGGATACAATCCAGTGAACATTGATCTCTCAATTCCTGTCGAAGCTCATCCGCAGCAGCATCCACTTCTTCCTGCTGGCAGCGCTTCATATATGTTTTACAAAGCGCCTCCGCCTGTTTCTGTATCTGCCAAGAAACTGAGTTCGCAGCCTGCAGCTGAATCACTGTCCTTTTCAGCTTAATATCCTGTACACTCACATCATCTGTAAAGGGAAGATGCTGTTCCACAAGGTGCTGTACATAAGTCTGATAGCTTGGCATATGGCAGGCATGATCACAGCTATCCAGAATATAGAGCATCCATTTTCCAGGCATGCTCTGTATGCGAACCTCCATCAGGGATAGCAGCGGATATTGCAGAAGAAATTCCTTAAGCTTCTCCTTATGAAAGAAGATACCGCCGTATATCATGGCTTGCTCATACAGAGATGCAGACAGGGCATTGCATCCATTCATATGCGGATGATAAATCCGAACCGTTTCCCTATGCAGGGTAACCGGCTTTGACAGCTGTTCAAAAGCGGTGAAGAACAAGCCGTTCTCCATGGCTTTGGGAAGCTGAAAATCTCGGCCGTTTCCCATGATGATGCCTGTTTCGTCGCGATAGCAGCCCATTGCACCATTGGCCTTCTCATAACGATCAATGACTACGCCATCCTGCCATATACCCTGTGCAACCTGAAAAGCAAGACGATATGTTGATGCAGGGGCAATATCAATACGCTGTGAGCTGATTCCGTTTATCGTAAAGGTGGATACCAGCTCTTTCAGCTTCTCTCGCTGTGCAACCAGCCTTGCGAAAATCGCATCAGATGGAAGCTTCTCCCAGTAAAAGTGACTGGCAGTTCTTGTCTGCACTCTTCGGCAGGGATGCTGAACCCATCGTCCATCCAACTTCTGTATCTGCAGTATGTAGTTCTCCTTTGCGATATCCTCTGCAATCCGCAGTTCTGTTTCCTCCAGACTTGACAGCATCCATGTTTTTGCTAATGTACTGACAGCATGCAGCAGAATCACATTCATCCAGACAGCCTGTAAACCGATTGGATGATCATAGCACGTTTCTTTTATTCGCAGACGCAGCCAGAATCCGTTTTCCTCAAAGCAGGTGGTTTCCGCCATATCCTTACCCGGACGAAACCGTAGCTCACCACTGTTTAGCAGCGCATGGGTATCATCCTGAACATCACAGGCGTTCTGCCAGCCGTGAATACTGAAATAGTCCACCTGCATATCCACCAGCTTCGGCCATTCCAGTCCGTATACTTGCTCACAGGAATTTTCCACACAGATGTAAAAGGAGGAAACAGCATCGCGTGGCAGCGGATTCTTCAGACGAAGGTAGAGCATACAGGCATCCTCACTCAAAGGCAGTGTATAGGTTCCCTCCAGCGATCGAAGCAGCTCTGTAATCTGTTCTGAATGGTACCCGTTCTGTACATAGATGGAGCATATTTCATTAGGAACCAGGTGATAGGCATGCTCTGCTTCCAGTGTCAGATAATCCTCACCCAATGCTATGGAAAACGGCGTACCCTTTTGTAAATCGACAGGGTGATTCGGTTGCATACGAAACGGCAGTGATCTGCAGCGAGTTTCCGGCAGCGGCTCCTGCTGAAGCAATTCATACTTCTTTTTATGCGATTCCTGCACCTGCTCACTGTAATAATTCAGCATATCCACCAGCATCGCCTGCATTTCCAGCAGCGTATAGGATACATCACTGGGATATATCTCTTCTTGCTTTGTCCGCTGCTTCCATTCCTTTAGCGCATCTGCGAACAATTCCTTATAGGTATGCGTATCTAGCTTCTGTACATTCATATCTGCCTCCATTTTATGCAAGCACAATAATTCAGCCGGCTCTTTCTTGATTCCGGGTATGTGAGAAATCGTACAGCTCTGCATAACCGATATTGACCGATTATTTTGTATCTCATTCCCCTTCCTGTACCTTACATTGAGAAAGAACCATTTCGCCCTCTTACATTCTACTTATGCTGTGTTCTTTTTCATCTGCCCTTCGCACTACCCGCACATTGGAAACCCGCATGATTCCCTGCTGGATATGCCGCAAAGCATGCAGCGGCTGTACCCTCGTGGATGGTGAGGAATGTACACGGCCTCTGATTTCACAGCAGACAATGTGCAGACCCGGCAGAGCATTTCGTACAACATGCACAATTACCTGCTCTTCACAATACATTCCGATTCTCCACCCATCCCCGTTTCTGCCATGTACAGGATGCAGGTACTCCCTGATCACTGCCTCCACCTGACGGTCGATATCCATATCCTCATGCTCTATCGTCAGCTGGATATTCAAAAGGATTTCGATAGGAGAACATATGTTAATTTTAAACGGAAAGGTATCCGGAAGCTGTTGTACAAGTACCTCCTCCACCTGCTTTTTCCGTTCACTAGTTTGTATAGAAAATACTTCCGTTTCCCATAACACCGCCACATGAACGATGTGCTGTTCCACTAAGCAGCTGACGTCCTGCAGATCGCAGAAGCACTCCATCAGAAATTCCTCCATATCGCGCAGTGTCTGTATATGCATGTGGTTTTTAGATTGCGCAAGGCGCTTCATCAGATGTGCATCCGTCTCCTTTTTTCTCTGCCATACGGAGTCGCTCAGTGTACGGATAGAGGAAATCCGCTGCATGCTTTGCGCCGGAAATACGACAGTCCCCTGTGGCAAAGCTTCTGCGGCAGACTCCTTACGGCAGAGGAGCCTTATTTCAATATGCTCATTCTGCAGACAGCCAGGAAATGTCTTACGATAAAAGGTTACAATATGCTGTTCCTCATCATATAGCACCCTGCGTTCTGCAAGTTGCTCAGCTTCAGCCACAAATGTACAGCTCTCCCAGCACTCCTGTACACGGAATTGCACTTCCTGTACATCGCCTTGGCAATGGACAGATACGGGAAGCTCATGGAAATGAAGTGTTTTTTCTATTGTGAATTCATCGTTTCCCTCAACGTATACGCAGTTTTCATATATGCGGCAGATACGGTTATCCCAATGCCCCTTTTCCTTTCGCACCTGTATCCAGTATCCGCTTTTTCCAAAGCGTTCCTTTGCCTTCACCGTGGAAGGAAAAAACATGCTGAGTAGCCCGCTGTGCGAAAATCCGCCGGTTTCATCCTCTACGGAAAGCTTTATCTCTCCATCCTCTCCATCTATCAGAAACTGTACATCCTGGCTGCTGTCAAAGGACTGCAGCAGCTCCACAAACATACGGCAGGGACCAATGCCGGGCTTTTGATTCAGCAGAAGGAACATCGTATCCAGCTTCACAGGGAAGGACGGAAACAAGAGAAATGTCTGCCCGATGCCGATATCCTCCTGCTGCCCATTTGCCCACAGTAGAATTTTATCTGGAGTGATGCGTTGATTTCCATAATCAAACTGCCAGCGTGAATGCGAAATCACAGGTATATGATGATAAGCGGGAAGCTGATAGCAATTTTCAGCCTTCGTAATCATCAGACGGAACCAGTAGCTTTCTATCCCGTCATAAACAAAGGGACACATATCCCTGGGACAGGTAAACTGAACACTGCAGGATTCCCTGGGCTGGTGAAAAAAATCCTTTGAAAAACGGACTTCATTCAGCTTTACCCACTCCCCGTTGAAATATTCCAGACGCACGCCATCCACAAAGACATCGTACACGATCAGCTGTCTGGGCAGCCTGCGCATGAAAAGGTGATAATCTGTTTCTTCGATGAGCTCTTTTCCTGCCGTATATACCACTTCCTCTGTGGAAAACTTCCATGTCAGCGCTGCATTAAGGCGTGTGAATACCTCATCACAGCGCATATAGCATGTTTGAAATATGGAAATTGGAGCATCTGCGAGAGGAAAATGTCCGGGATTTTCTTCCATATCCTGTACACTGATACTATCCGGATAAGAGGATGCAGGTGGAATCCGCAGAAAAATGCTGTCGATATATAGAGAAGGCAGTGTCATGACATCACATACCTCCATGGTAAACACGAGAGTTCCCTCGGAAATCGGAAAGGCTTCATGAAAGTGAAAGCACAGATGATCTTCATCCTGCATAAGCGTCCAGTCATCGCGCACCTCGTCTTCCCAGCAGATGCTCCATCGTACACTGGCAGAGGTCAGCCATGTCAGAAAGGATTTTTTCTGCGCTTGCGCTGTTTCAAAATATACCTCGCAAACCGGATGCTTCCTGCGTTTAAAGATATTTCCAACACAAAACTGCAGCGCATACCGCTGTATGCTTTCTTCTGTCTGTTGAACCAACGGTATATCTTTACACACAGGAATGTGCGTGATCGAGCGATGCTCAGGATCGGCAAAAAACACCTCCTGTATGGATGTATGCTGCAGGCAGATATCCTCCTTTACCTTTACCGGCAGCAAAGCGCTTCCCTGAATATAGAAGTGGGTATCTTTCTTTACCAGCACACCCTGATACGCTAAAGAGGGATGAAGTTGCAGGCAGGTCATAAAGGGGGAGGCATACAGGCGCTGATAAGGCATGCGGTTCACATACAGACGGTGATGAACATCCATCATTTGCTGCAAAGCCTTTTGTGTATTCAGTAGCATTTGAATTCCGATATCCTGAATAATCGTCGCAGGATCCGTTTCATCAGCCTGCCACTGTTCAAGATATGCCATTTGCCGCGCTTTCTGCAGTGCTTTTAAATCGGTCACAGCTTTCCCTCCTTTAACGTTCTCCTAAATGGTTGACAGTATGCGCAAAACAGTTATCCGCTTTCCAAAGCCAGGGGATACTGTAACGCATCTCGCTTGCTATGCTCAGTACAGAGGTAGGAAATCGTAATCAGCAATACTGCATCCTCTCTTTGAAAGTCGACCTCAATATCTGTAATGCGCGGTTCCCATGTATGCAGGGATGCGATAATTTCCCGGCGGATCATTTCTTCCGTTTCAACGCTTTGATTCTCAAAGACATAGTCCTTAAGACGGCTGCCGAAAGAAGGCAGCATCCATCTCTCCTGAACATGGGTCGATAGAATCAGAAACACGCTGTTTCGAATGAGCTGTCTTTCATCACACAAAGATGAATGGTGTGTCCATGGATCAATTTGAAAGGGAAAGGAAAGCGTCGTATCCTGCGTTTTATCCAAGTTTAACGATGCCTCCCTGTACTTCGGTGATTCCGCTTGCAGAGATTTTCACGCTGGAATTTCCCTTGATTCCGACCTCCAGCTTTGCCTCCAGATTCACCTTCTGAGCACTGAGTTTTGTATCCATGGTGGTTTCACTTGTCAGCGCCTGTCCTTTGATCTGCAGCTTTTTACCTTCGATGCAGATAGTTCCATCCTTCTTCATGGTGATACTGCCCTCACCGCAGACCAGCTTTAATTCTTTTTCCGCATCCAGCTTCACACAGCCGTTTTTGCCATCCAGCAGCAACGAGCTGTCCTTCAGCTGCAGCTGCAGCTGCTGTTCCTTTTCATCCAGTTGCATAGCGGTATCCTGGCAGGTGATTTCTGCTTTTGCGGCATTCTCCTCATCCCAGAGCGAAAGCTTCATTCCGTTTTTCATAAGCCACTGCTTCTGTTCATTCTTCTCACTGCAGCCCTCCCAGATGGAAGCATCACCGGGGGCAATACAGCCGATGGCAACCGCTCTTCGCATATGCTCTCCGCTAAACATGACCATCACCTGATCTCCGATTTCGGGACGGCACAGAAAACCGTAGCTCTTACCGCCATATGGCAGCAGCAGCTCCACATCCTCCAGTATATCCTCTCCCTTTTTCATGTACGGAAGTTGTACATGCAGGGTTGCTTTTTTCTCATCCGTTCCATATCCGCATACTGTCGCAATTACCATATTGCGGAAACTGTTTTGTTCATCCATATGCATCAGATCCATAATTTCATCCTTTCTCTATGACAGCTTCCCATTCACTGTAGGCACTTGTATCGTCAATGTGGTGCAGCATGTGCGTTACATAGCCTTTCTTTTGTTCACCATCTCCGCTTTTTGGAAGTACCAGTTCATCACCGCATTGCAGCCACGGCAGAAACACACACTGTCCATTTACCTTTGCATAGCTGTTTTCTACTTCCTTTTTCATACCGGCAACCATGCAGTTCAGTTCTTCTATATCATGAAAGCCGTCATCCACCACACTTGTGGAGGTATGCTTCAAAATGCCGGACAGTTTTTTTGTATAAGGCAGGGACGATAGGGTAACGCTCTCCTGTACGACTTTCTTCTCCTCATAGCCATCGCAGGTTGCGACTGTAAGCGTACCAATCAGATCCTGTATCGTATATAGCAGCTCCACCTGCTGCACTTCCTGCGCAGCATCCAGCTCCATCATTTCTTTGGACGCTGTATAACGCGGTTCAAAATGCAGCGTATCTCCCCGCATATAGCAGGTATACAAAGCCTGCATGCACAGCTTCTCCAGAATATCGAAATCACTGCAGCCCATCACCGGCCATATGGAATCCATGGAGTGAGGCAAGGGTGTCATCGCAAGGGATGCGTAATATTCCGCATACAGCGGTGTTTCCAAAATATCCTGCAGCAATGCATTCTTCATTTTTCCGCTTTCCACAGCTGATCGCTTGTGCAGCATCATCAGTCCCTTCACATCCTGTGCATAGATTTCCAGCTCCTGCAGCTGCGCATGTCCACTTTCACGCAGGGTCATCGTATGAACATATCCCTGAAAAATAAGCTTTTCCTTCTTCTGATATCCTCCAAAAACGCTAAGACATGCCCCGCTTTGCAGATTGCTCAAAACCTCACCGGCATCCGTTATATCACAAAATAAAACCTCGGCTGTATTCGTTTTCAGCTCGCATGTTGTATCAATGTGCATACGGCTCAGACTCAGCGCCCCCGGATACAGCTGTCTGCCATCAACCTTTACGGTACAGGTCAGCTTTTCAAATCCGGAATTGGATGCTTTTAATTCACTCAGCTTCATAATCTGGCCTTTTTGACATTTTGTTTGCGGGCGATTTGTTTCCAGTCGTCGCTTTCCTTGAAGCTGCGCATGGATTCCAGGAAAGAGGTATGCTCCATAAGTTCACCGTTTTCTTTCGGCTCTGCTTCCGCTATCTGTTCTCCGTAATATTCTCCGGCAATGGATATGGAAACCTCCGCACGCACAGGAACTCCGGATGGTGAAAACATCGTATAGCGGACATCAATTTTTTCCAGAATCCCAATCACACAAATCGAACTCCAGGTAAAACATATTTTTTTCAGGTTTTCTTTCGTCTCCACACCGACATTTGTATAGGGATACAGCTTACGGATATAGGAGCGTACATCCTCATAGCTTTTTTGTGAAAGAGAGGTAAAGGTGTTGTAAAAAAGTGTTGTGGAAAGATGCAGAACCTGTTTATCCTTTTTTGTTTCCACCGGATTGACATGAGGATCGCCTGTTCCCTTTTCCATATCATATAAAGATGCAACAGCCTCACTGATTGCAATCTCGTTCGGATTAAACTGTACATGAAATGAATTTGATCCGGGTTTTCCGCTATCATCTACATTGGACAGTTTTGCCTTCGTCAGCATGTCGCTACCTCCTTCCCTCACGCAGACGCTCCCGCTTTGTTCTGCGCTCCACTTCGCGTATCACCGTGTTTACCAGTGTATTCATATCGTTACGCTGTACAGCTGCACGATGCTCTGGTTCACGTTCTACATGCATCTCATCTCTGCTTTTTTCTGAAATGACCTCTCGCTGCAGCTGTATTTTCTCACGATGGATCAGTGCCCTGCTCTGCTGGTATATCACAGGAATAAGCACCTGCTTCCATGACTGTGAAGACAGTGTCGTAAACAAGGAAGATCTGAACAGGCTACCGGCATAGGAGTACTGTGAAAGGCGGTTCATATGCGTGTTCAGGCAGTTTTTTATCTCTCTGTTATGTAAGTAGCTTACAGCCAGCTCTTTTGCTTTCGCAGGATGGTACTTATAATAGCTCTTTTCCTCCAGCAGACGCTGCTCTGCCAGCCGTTCGATAGATTGCTTAGCAAGGTGTAGCTGCAGTATTCTGGAAGGGTACTTCCTGTTTATAACTTTTTTTGACTGAATGATAAGGCTTCTTTCATCATTTTGATGATTCAGCATCAGAAAAGTCTGCGCCTGGTGTACATGCAACGTCATCATATGGTGAATATGATGGGTATGCTCTTCCTTTCGTATGACACTGCTTCTGACTTCTCTTAAAACGGTCTTCGCTTTTAAGAATGTCGGATGAAATTCATGATGCAGGGTCCGATTCAGGTGCAGTGTCATAATCGGACGAAACCTCTTCAGCTTTCGTTTCCTGCGCCAGCTATGAAAGAACATGCAGTTCTCCGTATGCCAGTGTAAAGGTGTCAATCAGTGCTTCATTCCCCTGTGCCTGCAGGGAGGATACCTCCCATTTGGATACCAGCAGGTTTTTCAGCATATAGGTTTTCATAACGGTTCTTCCATCATGTCCATAGACCTCGATCTTCATAGAATCAAGCTGCTCTCCTACCAGATAAAACGGATGAGATTGTCCGCTGTAAACACCTTTTTTCAGGGTAATCGTCCCCTGTGCAGCAGTACGTTTAGGGAAAAGGAGAACAGCATCATTCCGTCCTCCCTCCTGGTATGTTTCAACTTCGATTTCTCTGGCGATTCCGCTCAGCTCCTGAAATCCCATCATCGTATTCTGTATGGTCACACCAAAACGGTAGGCATGCAGCAATTCCATTGTCATAAATATACAGATACCGGGTGATGGTATCCTCTCCTTTTTGCTTTCATACGCACCTCCGTTAGATTATATATCAAATATACTTTCTGCTTCTCCATTCGCTCTGCGGTTGATTCTGCCAGCCTCATCACAGAACCGGTTGCGCTCAATATGCGGTAAAAGAAGAAGCTCGTCATAGGACCAGTGAAAATAATAGGCCAGGAATGATATCTGTTCATACAGTGTATCGCGGCTGTACAGACTCAGTCCTGCTGATAAAAATTTATCGGTTCCGTAAACTCCTTACCGCAGTGCGGGCAGATAACACGTACCATCAAATCTTCATTATTGTTGATCGTTTCGTACATGTTCTGTAAAAAATTCACATCAGCTGTATACATATCTTCGATCATTTCCGGTGTCACGAAATCACAGCCATCCAGCTTCACAATGACTTTGCTAAGTAGAATGATGGTCGCATATTCCGGAGCTGCCTTTGCTTTCGGATGACGGGAGGCCTCAATTTCATCCTTCGCGGTCGCCAGTCTCATGAAGCCTTCCTTATGGATACCGCCATCCTCTGATCGATAGCCCTTTGGCAGCTTGAATTGATATTCTGTCTGCATATGGTTTCACCTACCCTCTGATAATCGCTTCACACGCGATATCCACGGATTCCACAGCCAGTTCATTTCCGGTTGCACTGAAATCGGAAAGCGCCAGCTTGATAGGAATCGCCTTCTGCAGCGTCCAGGAAGTAAGCACGGATTTGTGATCATCCCCCAGCAGTTCTATTTTTACATCCTCCTGCTTTACCGTAGCAGTTTGTGCGCTGTTCAGCCAGTCATAAAGTGCCTTGCTGGCGGTCAGACCGTATTTCAGTGTGACATTGCCATATTTGACGATTCCCTGCTGCTTGATTGGTGAACTGGATTCATAATTTCCTTCCCGATATTCAATCGGTTCGTAGGAGATGTCCCCTCCGGATATCTCAGAAAAGCCCATATCTCCAAGACTTCCCACGGTGACCTTATAGTTATATTTTTTAAATGGATATACGACAGCCATAGTGCTTCCTCCTTAATTGTTATTTTGCTTTTGTTTTATATTTTAAAGGCACTCCCTGATAATCCAGAGTATGTGCGTACAGCATGATTTTATCTGTTGTATAATGAATTTCATCCACCTGAAGTCTTGTACCAGGCGGAAGCATAACCTCATATTCCTCAGCATATTTCTGTTCGTTCTTAGGTAGATATGCCCCATGCTTTCCTAATAGTTTGATAGACCATTGCAGTGATTTTTTTGAGTATTTACTATTCTTGTCATAAAAGGTTGACACTATTTTATTCATAACCACAATTTCATTTGTTTTGTAAATTCCCGGGTTTTCATTCGTTATTTTGTATAGCATTTTGTAGTTTGATTTATAAGCAATCAAATCTTCCCCCCTACCTACCCAGTTCCCCTGATATGGTGTCAACAAATTCATTTTCCAGTTAAGTGCCAACAGATTTGCTGATTTTAAATGATTTTCATCAGTATCAACTTCATCTCCCTGCGTTCCCAGCATTAGCATTAGCGCCGTATTGATTTCCCTATATGTATTCGTCATATACAGTTCCGGAGCACCTTTAATTTCCCCGCTTAATTCAAATACAGTTTTGATTTCATAAGTGGTTATACCTGTAAAAATAGGATCAGCAGAAAGGATAGGAAGAACTTTATCTTGTATTTGTTTTGAAGAGAAAGCAGTGTTCCACTGTAATCCGATAGCTATCAAAGTAGCAGCTCTTTCCATACGGGGTGTATCATCTAATTCGTGATGATAGCCCTTCTCAAATTTTTTATCAATATAGAATAGCAGCGTTCCTTTTGTATTTGAATCCCAGCGTTCAACAATTTCGGCTCTGAGCAGACTGGAATCCGGCTTACGCTGATACCACGTAATCCAGGTTGCTGCATTACTTTTTCCGCTTAAAGGGGCATAAGGACTGGATACATCATCTGTTATATAATAAAGCTTATCTGGCTGTTGTTTATTTTGATACCATGTCAGTTTTAAATCCTCCAATCGATAGCTGCAATCCCCATTTTCTTCAAGAATCCATGCTGGCTGTAATACTGCAGATGCAGGTACGGACGGACTTGTATGGGCGATTGCATGCTGCTTTACAGGGATCCGCTTCAGACAGTCACCAATCGTATCTGCTTCTTTCTCCAGGAATGCATGATCTTGTATTGCATTCCCCTTTATATGCTTATTTGCTGTAATTGGTGACATCATCTGTTGTACTGCGTGACCAAGCTCATGTGTGAAGCATGATTCAGCAGTTGATGCCATGTGAATTTCAGGGAACCGCGTAAACGCCTGTGCATGAATATTCCCGGGCAAACTGGAAGCACGATGAACTGAAAGGATGGAATCTGCGCCATGGTAAGCATTTGAGGCTTCCTGCATGGCCTCCTCTCGATTAAGAAAGCCCCGTTGTTTCATTTTATGACAGTTCCTGCATCTTCTGTGTAATACGGAAGATAACGAACTCTGCCGGACGTACCGGTGCAATACCAATCACACAGATTAGCCGACCATTCAGAATATCATCCTGTGTCATGGTTGACGGACCGATGTTGATAAAGAATGCCTCATCCTCACTGGAACCGACCAGCGCTCCGCTTCTCCAAAGCGTATTCAGGAACATATGAATCGTTCCCTCCACACGCATCCACAGATTAGCATCATTCGGCTCAAACACCGCCCAGCTTGTATTGGTGCGAATACTTTCCTCCACATATATAAAGAGACGGCGTACGTTGATATATTTCCATGATGCATCGCTGGACATGGTTCTGGCACCCCATACACGAATTCCCTGACCAGGTAATGAACGAATCAAGTTGATGCCCTTCGGATTCACCTTTCCCTGTTCTGCTTCATTGTAATTTACACTCAGACCGGTACAGCCGCGTACAACCTCATTTGCCGGTGCCTTAAACACCCCGCGTGTATTATCTGTGCGGGCATAGATTCCTGCCATGGCTGCACTTGGCGGGAAGAAACCGCTTGTTCTGAGAAGTGGATCATATATCTGAAGCCATGGATGATAAATCGCCCCGTAATTAGAATCGAAATAAGATCGATGCGTCTGCATATCATCCACACTGCGTGTATCGTACGGCATATCCAGTATCGCAAAACGGTTTGCAAGAGCTTCACAGTGTGCCACAAGTGCACTTTGTACCGCTGGAATCGTTACACCCGGTATCGCCATAATACTGACATCATCCACTTCCTTGAAGGCCTCCAGCCCGCTGCGTTTTCCAGGTCCCTTATCTTCTCCCAGAAACAGCTCGGCACCTTCTTCCACAACGGTTTTTCCATCCTTCAAAAAGCCGGTATACAGCGCATCATTCAACTGGAACTGCGACAGCCATGCTTCCAGCTTTTCCACCGTTTCTTCCTCGATTGTGAAAGTCCCCTGTAACAGGATACCCTTTGTCATAACGCGGTTGACGAAATCTGCTGCAGCCGTATTCCATGTCACATTATATGTTTCCACCATACCATCACATTCCGCCTGCAGAATAAAGCCGATTCTGTGCAGGAATATCGATGGCAGCAGATTGTTATCCACATAAGGAAGCGTAAAGCTGCGCTCCAGTTCCAGCTCGCCCTCACGCACACTGACGATGCGGTTATATTCTTTTCCATCCCCCGATACCAGCTCCACAAGATCACCGGCCTCATATCCGCTGATGCTTTTCACACGAACGATGCGCTTTTGCTCATCCCTCGCTTCTTCAAGAATATTGGTCTTAATCAGTCTTTGCTTCTGCATGGTAACACGTACTTCATTTCCCCACGCACCAACGCTGCCGGCTTTTAAATGCAGTGCAACGCCGTCCTGTTCCAATTCCATGGACGCAGTTGTATCTGAAGCACTTGCGACACGCATAACATAACAGCAGCTTCCTCCGTTTGTAAAGAACTGGTCAATTCCATATGCCAGATGCCGATATTTCACAGCAGCATCCAGATACCCTCCAAACACGCTGCGAAACTGCGAAATCCCTGTAATCAACACCGGTTTTCCTGTGACAGGTCCCCGCCTTGCCAGACCGATAAAGCCTGCCGTGGATGTACTGACACCCTCCATCGCTTTCGGACCGCTGTCAAATTCCTCTACGTATACGCCCGGTGATAAATATTCTGCCATTGTGACTCCTCCTTTTAACCTTAAACTATACGCTTACGTATATGTTCAATTCCTATGTTCTGCTTTGAAACTCCTTCGTTCTGTTTCGTAAAGCTTTTTTATCTGTAATCACAGCCGTTATGCTGCGACCAGTAAAAACAAGCACCGATATGATTTGTTGTACTGTGATAGTTTTTTTCTACCAGGATCATCTGACACTGATTTGCAGCCATGTTATATAGACCATGGTGCCACTCATAGGTGACTCCAGGTACAGCTGCGTTTGCCATTGCTTTTGTATATCCTGCTGCTGCACCAGCAGTATCTGCACTGGTATTATCGGTTGCACGATACCCGCTCATATTGATGATAACCCCTGCCGTATTGCCCTGATAGCAGTTTACAGGTGCTAGTAGCAGGGGTGTGTAACTTGGGATAAACATATTGGCAAAGAATGCACGCATAGAGGGAAAGGACCCATAATCAAACGTAGAGTACACTCTGCTCTTGAAATAATCACACATTCTCTTTGTTGCCGGTGGTAACCCATTTCGATATGTATATCCGATCAATGCCTGATGAATCTCATCCAGCATTGTATAATCATTATATGTCTTCCCGTGGATTACTACAAACCGCTGGACCACATCCTTTTGTACAGTATCGGAAGTATTGTGGATAATGAATTGATTTGCTTCCTGCTCCAATCTGCTATCTGAAACTACACTGCCTCGCTGTTGACAAACAGGAAATGTATTCTGCTTTTGTTGAACGATATGTACAACCTCATGCTTGATTTTATTCTCGTGAAAAGGCGCCAGATGAATGGTATTCTTCTGTGCAATTCCAACAGCCTGATAGTCTGCAGGCTTGGTACTGTTATAGTGTACCTTCACGTTTGAGAGATCACAGCCTGATTTTCTTTCAGCTTGAGATTTCAAATATGCTGGAATAGCTGTTATTTTTTCAGGCATTTCCTTCTTTAAATATATCATACTTACTTTACCATTACCTTTTGTGCCGGACTGGATATAAACTGAAGCATGCCGCCATATGCACACATAGCTCTTGCATCGGTTGTAAGCACGGGACTTCCCTTAACCAGTACCGTGGGACTGCTGATCATCCAAGGTCCCGCAATCATCGGCAGGCAGGGCATCGGCGTCAGTACACCCAGTGCAGCCGCCGTCGCACTCGCCACCGTGGGATTTGCCATACTCTGGCACATGCCAAACGTGGCAATACTTGCGGGACTGATATCCAGCATGGTCCCTGCGGGCATCCCGCTTAGAACCGTGGCATTCGCCATCGCCTGAAACGGACAAGGCGCGATACCAAAGGAGCATTTCATCACCGCACCACTTGTCACCATCGCACCCATATCAATCTCCTCCTTTGTTTCTGCTTTCTGTCACAACATCGACATGCCGTACGATATTGACCTTTTCAGATTGCAGAGAAGCAATCTCCACCGGAGCCACCCGCAGATATAAAGCCGGCTGCAGAGGCTGATGAAGACTCTCCCATACATGGATTTTAGAATCAAGCTCCATATTGACAAACTGTATCGGTATCTGCGCGGCATTCACATCCAGCATGCATAAGTCATGAAAGGTCTGTATCATTTTCTCATACAGAATCTCTTCCTGTTCCTTGTTGTAGCCGCCAAAGCGTGCATCTTCATTGACAAAGATCAGATAGCTCAGCTCCATCAGTTTCGGAGGAAATACACGGGAATCTCCATCCACACTGGCATAGCGCTGTGCGGTGATGGAGTATTCGCTGATATCATAAAGATAGATACCAATCTGTACATCCTGATGCTCGTGCCTTGGAATACAGAGCTGCACGCCGTCGCGGTCAAGCAGATAGTCTGGATACAGCTGTTCCACTAAATGCCGGCAGATTGTTCTGGATATTTCATGGATCATTTTACGAATTTCTCACTTTCTTCTTTCGCTGCCGCATCCTCTTCCAGCATGATTGTATAAAGCAGCTTATCCTCATAAATTGGATAGCCATAGCCGATGGATAGTTCTGTGACAGGATACAACACACGCTTCGTCAAATCTAATTGCAGATGATACTGCAATTCCTGTATGTTATTCTTATGGTCTACAAGACTGGTGCATTTGCGATACTCCCTGAATGCCTTGTTTTCCGTTAGCCGTAGGGCAATCACATCATAGGCATCCATCAGACCAGTCACCGTATGCGGCCTGTATTTTTTCTGCCAGGACGCCTCAATCTTATCCGGATCTGTCCCGGTGTTGGGGTCATCAATATTGTTATCCACCATCATGACAGAGGATATCACGATGTCCTTTGCCTCCTGCTTATCCTTCAGCTTCCACTCCTTTTCACTCTTTTCCAGCTTTAACGGATATTTGGTGAAAAAGGCCAGTGAGAGCAGGTCTGTCTTATAGACGATTGCTGTCGTGTTTTCATATACATAAATCTGATACGGCAGCAGGAAGCTGTTTTGTATATCTTCGAGGGTGGAGGGGAGAAAGGATGTAAAATTAATATGCCCTTCATGCATAGCACCTGTATAATAGGCTTTTCCGAAGGTATCAAACAGCGTACCGGTTCCCTGCGGTCTGCCAAACGCAAATTCCCCCTGATAGACCTTACGGGTATAGGCACCTTCCTCATATAAAATTCCCTGCCCATGTCGCATATTATCAAGAAACTCTCCTTCATAATCAATATTGCCGTTTTTATCATAATAGATGCCCCTGCCTTCAAATTCCCCATCGACAAAGCTTCCTTCATATAGCAGCTTGTAGGTATCATCAGTTTTACGATAGGCTCTGCCATCTCCATCTGCACGGTTGTTATGTACCTCACCGATATATTTCCGCATTTCGCCTTTGTCAAAATACAGGGTTCCGCTTTTATCCTCCATGACATTATCGATAAATTCTCCGGTGTAGATTTTATGTCCGTGCTCATCATATAAGGTACCCTTGCCATTACAGGCACCTTTTGAAAACATGCCCTCATAGGTGAGCCTGCCTTCTTTGTTCAGTATTTTGACATTTCCCTGATAGCTTGCCAGATTCAAATCATGATAGGAAAAGGTGGTTGCCTCCATATTCTGATTGGTAATCCGATTCCAGAGCTGCTGCAAATCCTTGTGAAAGAGAAAAATCAGAGTACTGAGGATGAGAAGCAACAGCAGCATGAATATCTTTCGATCAACATACAGATGGAATATGCGAATATAGTCTTCATTTCTCCGCTTTCGTTTCATGGATCCATACGCTCTTCTCCGATGCGCTGCAAACCGTCATAGGTCCGCTCGCTCCATTCCATATATTTATATATCCCAATGCCACAGAGTGCCAGAATTCCAATTCCTGCCATGATGATACAGCAGACACGGATTAGGAAGCTCCAATTTCGCTTCTTCAGGATAAATGCATCCTCCAGATGCACTAGATCGTTCATCAGCTGTGCATAGTCGTGATAGTCTCTTTGTGCCACCTTCTTTACAAAATCCTGATATTGTTTTGGATTCTGATATCGGTGCAACCGACGGGTTTCTTTTGCCTGCGACAGGATATCTGCCAAAAGCCGTGAGGTTCTGTATACACAGGTTGTGTGAAGCGGATGCTGCAGATGCGAGAAGTTTGGATTCAGGAATAAAACAACATCCTTTTCCGGTGTAATACCGATACTGTAGATATCCAGCGTAAGGTCACATAGACGCTCCGGCAGCTTTCTGCGCATGATTTCAAATACGAGGCTGCGGCATATGATAATACGCTCCTGTATGGTATGGAACTCCTTCAGCCAATCAGCTAAGGAGCATGCCTCTTGATACGGCTCAATCAGACAGAAGCTGCCCTTATAAAAGCCGTAAAGCAATTCGTATTCCATGCATAGATAAATCAGGGGTCTTTGAAGCTGTTCCTGCGCAATACAGAACACCCGGTATTTTTTATTTTCCTGTTCATACAGGTGTGCGGTACAGGACGGATTCTTATACAGGATGCCGGCATGCTTCCATGTTTCCAGATGAATTTCACTCATGTGCTTCCATCACCTTTACGTAGGCGGCAACCTGCTGATCATGGTAATGAGCACGAATCTGATACATACCGCTTTTCTGTCCGGCAGTAAAGGTTCCATCCTCCTGCAGTTCTCCTGCACTGGCATCATCAAGGGAAAATCGCAATTCTCTTATATCCTCCTCCCTGTCAAACACCGCTGTGAAGTGACAGACATCCTGCGGTCTGCATGCTATCGTGGAAGGCTCCAGACGAAGCAGACGGGTTTCCGTTACATTCTGAGTCTGCATATCCCATGCTCTGGCATACCAGTGTGCAATCAGCTTTTGTTCATAATAGGATTCGGAAACAGATACAGCCGCCTGAAAGCTGCCGGTCCATGGATAACAACGCACTGCCCAGCGCAGCGTTTCTTCCGATTGAAACAGAGAGCAGTCACCGCTGATCAGCTGCTTCTGATATCCCGGTGCATCCTGCGGACTCTGAATTTCGATTGAAATCTGCATCTGAATTTCTCCGGGACCAAGACCATGACTGATTTCATCACTGTAGAAAACCGGATGCAGTCTGTCACACTGAAAATGCAGAATGCCACAGGCCTCCTTCACGTTTTGGTGATCAGCGGGTATATGAGATTCCTGTTTATCTGTCCAGCGAAGCCTTCGTTTCAGTTCCTCCACAACCATATCCAGCTGTGGTCTCTGGCATTCAATCCTTCCTGTTTCGTTCACCTTTTGAATATGAAGACGATCGTGTTCGCACTTAAATTCCACATATCCGAGAATAAGCTCATTCTGAAATACAAAGGGTTTTTCCATCAGCCGTTTTACCAGAGAAGCTTTCATATCCTCCACCATTTCAATTTCAAAGGTTTGTTCAGGTATGGTAACACTATGCTGCTCCAGCTGCAGCTGATCGATATGGAATACCGCATAATGTGCACCGGCTGTGTGATTTCGCTTTAACAAAACCGGTATGCTGTGCTCTTTCTTTTTATCTTTTGTGTGCAGTTCCACTGTCTGTATATGATATAGCGTTGATCGTAAAGTCAGTGCCAGATGTAAGGGCGCTTCCTGCTTCTGTTCCAGCTGCAGAAGCAGCTCTACATCACCGTTTTGCGGCAGCATGCAGGGAATGTGCAGATACAGCTTATACTTCGTATCTTCGTAAATCACCTGCTGCTTGAATATCTGTTCATCCAGATAATCCGGAGGCTGCTGTTCCTGTATGTGCAGTTCCCATCGATCCTCCCATTTTCCATATTCCTCATGCTGATCCGTGCTTGGAAGCTCACAAAATTCTTTTCCGACTGCTTCCTCCCTGTGATGAAGTGTTATCCAGCCAGCATCTGTATTGATCTGTGAAAAGCCCTCCAGTTCTTCCAAGGTGATCGTGATATCTTCTTCCAGTTGGATAAAATTGCCGGTGCTGTCCAATGCACTGCCTAAACTGATATGTAAACGCTCGTCAGATTGCCTGCTTAGATGAAGACCATATAGAATCCCGTCTCCCAGCGCTGCATGTGTACGTGCTTTCATCTGGTCGAGCATATACGCCTGTTCGCATATGAAGTCGTCGCTGCGCAGCATCTTTCCATGATAATAACGATTTTTCTGTTTCTGCATGCTGTATCACCCCCCTGTTGCAATAACATATATCCTTGGTTTTATTTTATCAGAAATGCCGATTAAATTCCTACATCTGGGACGAATGGTAATATGCTGGGACGAACAGTAGCTACGCAAACTGCATAAACACTGAACCATTTATCCCAGTTTGTATGCCGTTCATCCCACACATATAAAAATCGGATATTTCTTGTGTATAATAAAGACAAGGAGCTGATTATGATGGTATATAAATCTTTCAAGAAAAGCAGTCGGAATAAAGATATGAGTGCTGTCTTGCAAACAGAATTCGAACAGAAAAGCAGCATTGATCTCAGTGATGTACAGATTCATTATAACTCTTCCTTGCCTAAGCAATACATGGCTGACGCCATTGCACATAATAATCAGATAGATATCGCTTCCGGAAAAGAACACCTGCTGCGACATGAGCTTACTCACATTATCCAACAAAAGCAAGGGCTCGTAGATGTCACGGAAAAGCGAGGAAATCATTATATCAATAGCAGTAGTGTTTTGGAAAAGGGGGCAGACAATGCCGTTATAAAGCGTAAGCCACCGATGCATAAGCAGCAAAATATTATACAGATGGCCCCCATTACCGATCAGGAAATTATAGACCAGATACTAAAGGCTGGCGTTATATACATCAATCCCCTGTATCCTGAACTCATAGCCTTCTTTAAGGATGCAGACTCTGATGATATAACTACAGAAACACTTCATGCCATTATTGAATTTGTTTATCGAACCGATACTGCTTCTGTTTCATACCTGCACAATCTCTTTCAGACATTCCCATTTAAAGCTAACATACCAATATATATGGATTTTATACAGTTTATAAATCGTTACCCTGAATTAGGTCCATCACTTTTAAATTTTACTAATATACTCGGTATTTCTGCTTCTGATTATCTCATAAGTGCATTTTCAAAAATCCCTGCCCTTGTTATAGATACCTTTGATTTACTGGTTATGCAACAACATAATATTGCTGCATTTTCTACTCTTTTTCAAGAGCAGATACCTATGTGCGCGTCAGATATTATGGTCTCTGAAAAAATTACGATGGCAAACCTCGGAGATTCCATCTATAATATATTAGGTGAAAAAGCTTTTACTTTATTTAATGATTGTATATCAAAGCTTGTACACTGTTGTATACCAGTCAGTATTAGTGATGTTTTGCTTGGATGTAATCTGAATGTTACAGAATATATTCTAACTGTCATAGATGGACAGGTTTATACTGCTGACGCTGCAGCTACAGAAATAGATATGAAAATGTTTTTACGCAGGCTTCAATTAACCACTGATTATGTTCAGAGTATTTACAACAAATTCCATGGAAAGTATTTGATAAAGCCTACTGGCAGCGATCCACATTTGCAGGGACGCCAGGTCGTATTTCTTATCAATGCTTCGGGCGGTATTTTTGTCTATAAAAATCGTCCACTAGAGGTAGATAATGAGCTCGCTGGCAAAAATGGCTTTTTAGAGGAAGCAGGAGAGCTTTTAATAACAGATCCTGAGATGCAATTTCAAGGAATGTGCATTGATCCTGTATCACACATGGAGGAAGTCATTTCTCCTTTAGGCGCTCCAAAAACAGAACCACTTGATTTAGATACCGCTAAAAGAAACTATTTTCAGCTTGGTGCTTTGCAGGCGATTGCAAGCGTTACCGGAATAGTTGATCTCCACGCAGACAACATTATATTTTCTGCAGTTGGACTTCACATTATTGATGCAGAATGTTCATTTCTATCTTTTACTGATACGTTAATAGAGCATGACAGAACAAGCCCTTTCATAATGCTTTACTCCCCGTCCATGTTAAGCTACACAAATTCAGTCTTTTCAATCAAAATGCCTGACGACCAGGTTGTACTTTCTACAACCAAATCTCCACTGCTTATGGAGATGTTCTATAAAGGAAAGAACTACACATTAATAAAAATCAAAGCAGAGAAGGCTACCTTTCTTCAAATACTATCTAAACACCTTGTCAATATACTTAGCTCCCGGATTGTTCCTATCGGGACAGGTGACTTTGGTGAATTGATGTATCGTTATGCCTTTTCAAACAATAAAGAAGATCTTCTGATGAATACCATCGAAAGGATAACAACTGATCTAATGAATGACAGCTACGCATATATGGCAGGACATCCAAAGCCTGTCTTTCAGTTTGATGTAATGCACAATGTGCTATACGATGCCTTCGAAAACCACACCATTCCGGCTTTGGAATTTCAATGGTCCACATCTAAAATATATATGGATTCTCAGGAAATATGTGCGCTTCATTATCGTAGAAACGGTACAATCGTATCCTTTATTCTAGAAAAGGTGGCACAGATGATTGACTCTCTTTAATCAATATTAAACACCTGCGATATGCAGCCTGCATTTTTGATAGACTTCCTTTTTTCTACCACGACTGATATAAAGAACTCTTTGATTCCGCATCGTGATCTGATTCCCATGAATTTGTTCGATGTAAGCTGGATTAACAATTACGCCGCGATTGATCAGAAGACAGCCATGGCAGGATAGTGTATCCTGTGCATATTTTATCGTCGCGCGATCCTTCCAACAGTTTTCCCGCCCATTAATATAAAGATAGTTCTTATTGCATTCGATAAAGTAAATATCCTGTATATGTAGTTTTCGCTGTGTATCCGGGTGTTGGAAATAATAGCATTCTTCCTTTTCATACAGATACTGCAGTTTTTCTTTCAGAGCAACACAATCCTGTGCAATGTGGGAGCAGCGAAGGACAAAGAACCAGGGAAAAAGCTGCATCGTGAAGAAATCCTCACTATCGTTACAGAGAAAGATCATTTTTGCCTTTTTAAAACAGGAGAACAGTGCCATAATCTTATGATTTATTTCCTGAAGAGTATCCGCATGCAGAACGATGTAATCAAAATTTTTTTCAGAAGGAAAAACCGGTTTTTTCTGCAAAAAATTCATTTGTACGCTGTGAAGTGAATATCCGCTGCCAGCAACACAGGCATCTGTGATTATCTGACGCTGTTTCGCTTCTACATCAATGAAAAGGAACGTAAGTATGCCTGTATGGTTCATGAAACATCACCCCTGTTAATATCCCCCAAGATCATATGCACACTTTCATGTGTTAATTATATGACAAATCTAAACATCATACATTACCACTCGGTAGAAAAAACTGCCAGTAAGGCAGTTTGCTTTTCGAAATCAGGGATAAAGGATAAAGCTTGCGATAAATTTTGTGTCTGCTTTATAGAAAGCTGCATTTCCACCATACTTTTCGCATACCGTTCTCATGTTGATCATGCCATAGCTATGCTTCTGTGAATGCTTTTTAGGCACTATCATCCCTGAATCGGCTTTGTAATTACATTCATTTTCCACACGAATCAATAGATACTCATCCACATAACGAATATAGATTTGAATATCTGCCAGTTCTGTCAGCTCACTTTCCTGTATCGCATTTTCCAGTGCATTCCCCAGCAGAACAGTTAGGTCAATCGCTTCGATAGGCGGCGCCTTCACAACAACAGCATCGATCTCTATGGGTATACACGCACTTGTGCAGCGCTGCATATAGTAATTCAGAATACTATCAAGCAAAGGACAGGCTGTATATTTCTGTTGACTGACTTCATCAATTGATCGGGTATATTGTGTGAGGTAGCAATCCAGATCCTCCAGCCTGTTTTCCTGCAGCATTGAGCGGATTACATTCAGATGATGCTGCAGATCGTGGCGGATTTTTCTCGCATCCTCGATACTGCTGGTAATTTTTTCATATTGCGTCTGAAAGGATTCCAGCTGCTGATTTAGCTCCTGATTTGTTAGTGAGACCTTAAGCTCGGAAAAATACATATAATATACGATTGCATCCGTAGCCAGCACTGATGTGAGAAAAAGCAGCACATCCCTGTCATCGAGGAATCCGGCCGTACGATTCGTCATCGTAAAAATACAAAGACAATAAAGAAACATGACAGAGACAAGATACAGACAGCCTCTTTGCGCTGCAGCACGATCCATCGCAGGGAGTATACGAGCCATGGTATTCCTCATAAACAGTGCAACCAGAGGATAGCTTACGATGAGTAACAGCAGATTCACACCTACATTTTTATTATAAATTGTATACGTAGGGTCATAAAATATGGAAGAGCTTATGTTAACGAATGGTGTTACGAACGTAAATATGACGGCACCGTAATGTATGACTGTCATATAAACCAGTAGTTTTTTTATAAATAGCTCCTGTGTGTGACGATAGATATATCCGGCTGTTATCAGCAAAACTACCAGAAAATACATATCAGCTGCGCCTCTCATATTCGCAAAGCCGCTTCCATCCCTGGTATATAGATAATTCATAAGGAGGGTGAACACCAGGGCTGCAAAAGTGAGACCAGCTGAGCAAAAGCATATAATTTGCTTTTTCCCGCCATAAATCAGATGATTGGGAAACGGCAGGCAGGCAAGGAAAGCAAACGGCAGAGTCTGCAGTAAAAAGCCGGCAAAGTGCAAGAATAATAGATTTACTGACATAACAGTGTACCAGCTTCTGATCTTTGAAAAAGATAATCGTGATATTTCTGTAATACCTGACTTCTTCTCCGGCGGCTTATGATAATCGTTGTACCGTCTCTTAACAGACAATTTCCGTCACGGTAAATTTGCTTGATAAAGGACAGGTTTACAATTAAGCCACGACTTACGGTAATCAGCTCTTCTTCCTGTATTTCTTCTTCCAGTCGGACAAATGGCATATTAAGGAAGAACGGACTTTCCATTCTGGAAAGATATATTTCAACCCCTTTGTTTCTGCTTTCTATTTTTTGTATCCGATGAATTGGCAGCTCGCATATAGTTCGTTCTGTTTGCAGCTTCAATGTGTGCAAAGGCAGGCGCATGCGTTCAAAATAACGACGAAACATTTCCTGTATCTGAAAGTCTGTCAAGGGTTTCACAATATAATGAATTGCATTTAACTGAAATGCTTCCGGTGCATATTCTTTACTGGTTGTGAGAAACGCAACTTCAAGGGATTCCTGTAGCTGCCGGGCTTGTTGAATGATTTGCACACCATTCTCCTCTTTCAGATAGATATCCATAATGATGAGATCACATGGAATATTCAGGCGCAGGGAATGCAGAAGCTCTTCTCCAGATGTATAAAGGGTTAATCGACATTCAAAGGAGAACCTTTTTTCTGCTTTATGAATTGCTTCATGAAGCACGACGGCATCCAGATGATCATCTTCACAAATAACGACATTCAAAGCCATATTACTCCCCCTTTTGGACAATATTATATCATGAATAAATTATTACGGTATAGTGGAGTTTATGAAGCATAAAAATATGATCGTATGTATCAATATACGGATACTTTCTGGTGATCCGTCAGCAAATGTTTTAACCTTTTCTTTCTGCTTACGTTGTATTAATAACTCAGAATTGCATTATCCTGCAGTAAATTTGGACATTTTCACACATTCAGATTCCATTCATCTGAAAATCATTACAATAATAGTCATTAGGAGGTACATATTATGTACATAAAAGATACAATATTAAAAAGTTTGGCTATGGCCAACATGGATCCTATTATCACTATGAACCGGGATCCTCTGTCACATCCGTCGTACGAGGCATTTTTAGAAGTAATGAAAAAGGAAAGGAAAACAGCTGCGGAAGCAGAAGCATTGTGGAAGCTACTGATCGATGGCTTTCGTCACCAAAGAGAACTGAACAAGGATGCTCAAAAAGAAGCCGAAATTATCAAAGATGCTGTCCAGTTCAATGCCCTGTTGATGAAGTACAAAATTCCAGAGCCTCTGAAATCAATTTATCAGGAGAATTACATTTACTTTTCTGAAAAAATTGCCAAAGCTTCCAGTTCTGATAAACAGAAACGGGCGAATGAAAATTACATGAGTTTCCTACGTGGTGTCGTTCGCTCCACCAATCCTGAGTTTGAGCAATTCGCCAATCAGCTTCGAGCTTTATTGATAATACCGGGAGGTCGTGAGCTTGCTTTATGGTCAGGCGGTATTGATCTGAGCATTTTCTCTTATGAAAAAAGCCGCTGTCCTCTGGAACAGACAGTTCTCGGTAAGCTGTTAAACACGATGCCAATTACTACTTTATGGAATCTGGAAGCACCACTATGGAATATTATTTCCAGAACCTTTGTTTCTCAATACGGCCGGCTTCCGGTTCATGTATATTTCCGCGTGCTTGACAACGCCAGTGTATTATTACGCCAGGAGCTGCCACTCATGCAGAAGATCAATCCATCCGTCGCTATTCACTGGCACCCTGTGTTTAATTACCCAATCGGTATGGCAGAGGTTGGTGTTCATGGGGAAGCTATCACAGAGTCCGGGCGCGGCATTGATGATATGAAAGCGGCTGCAGAGTTACTGATTGCAAAATTAGGGGCAGCCAGCTATAAAGCAAACAGGCAGGCATTTGAACGTGCAAATAGTGATTACTTCGATCCGACACGTCCTCCTTTTGCAATTGATGATTAACTGAAAATAGAAAGACTGACAGCATCTGTCAGTTTTTTCTTTCATGATTATTTAGTTATTTTATAAAGCCGATATCCCTTACATGATAAAGAGCTTTCATCCATTGTATGGTTACACTATAATAAGAATTTTCATTGGATCAATCCTTTATGTAACTCACCTTTTATGTATTTCTTTATGGAGGATTATCAACTGAAATTACATAATTTAGTTCCGATCATATATATGAACTGAAATTAATAAAAACGATCTGCTTCAATTGGTTTGTTATTAGATTTAGTGGTTTACTATTTATGCAGCCCTCATGATATTGTAACTTATGGTGATCGATTGGTAACATCCTGCCTGTTTCTGAAATTTCGCGTTTAAAATCATTACGATAGATTACATATGGGAGGGGATTTCAAATGAATTTTATAATACAGATTGATAATACCATAACAGAAGACACAATTATACTGCGGGCGTGCAGTAGAAATAAGAATTATATTTATAATGTAATCCTTTATCTACAGAAAAACAGTTCACGAATTAAAGTATATGATGAACTGCATAATCTTTACCTTGTCACCTGTCACGAGATATATTATATAGAGAATATAGATCATAAAGTATATATCTATACAGAAAAAGATGTCTATCGCTGTTACCTTCGATTTTCAGAATTAAAAAAGCAACTGCATAATTGTGGCTTCTGTCAAATAAATCAGAGCACTCTGGTTAATTCAATTCATATAAAATCTGTTCGTATTGAAAAAGACTGCCACCGGAGCATAACTCTGGATAATGAGGAATGTCTAATCGTCAATCGCAGATATCGCTCTTTTTTAAAAGATCAGGTTTAACAGATTGCTGCCTTATTTATTTGAATAAAAAATGATAATAGTACCATACGGTTTTTTCTTACGTTAGAGTGTTTGTAAAAAGGAGAATTCAAATTCTATTGCTTTTCTACAATAGTGTTGAATTCTCCTTATCTGTATTTATGCACAATCGGTTAGCCTGATGATTGAATATGAGTGAGTAAGGCCCTAGCATAGGACACAAGCATCCTGTTGTTTATTATTCAGCTTTCTTCATCTATATAGATATGCTGAAGCTTATCCCGATAATCTGTTATCAGTCTGCGTAGGCTTTCCTTATCCGGATCATTTATCATATTATGAAAAGCATCCTGTATATCATGATGCAGCATTTCAATTAGCCACTGCTCATAAATATCAACAAATTCCTCTATCTGCGGGATTTCCGGAACCGGCTTTAGACTCATCCAAGATTTCAATGCCTGTTTATAAAAATCAGCATCATCATCTAAAGACTCTTGGAGATCTGTATACTGATTCTTCTGCAATGCATTCCATCCAAAGTCCCATGTCAGCATAATTTTATAGAGTTTGCTTTGCATACCAATATGCAGAATTTTTAGATTTTGATAATTCATTCTTTCAGTATCCGTTAAGTTCTTTTCTTTATCTTCAATAACCTTCAACAGCTGCTTTAGTCTTTTACTTTTTTCTGTCATTCTGTAATTCTCCATTCCTGTATCAAATGCTTCCAAATCATTTCGGTTGTCCAGTATACCTGCATAGCATAGCCGTCTTTCCCCATATAGCTTGTCATATCGTGCCGGATCAGTTTATGTTCAACACTATCATAGGGTATCTGACTTGATGTTATCAGTGTACCACTCCCCTGCTTTTCATCATTTTTCCCACCATGAATATATGGATTTAACCCGCTTGCTGCAGTACCCGGATGAAGCATATCTGTACCTTTCATTCCATATGGCGGAATGTTTACCTCCGGATTCAACTGACCGCCAGCATACTCATCACCAATTTGATAAAAGTGTGAAATTTCATGTACCATCGTTATTGCTGTTTCATCACCGTTTTCAAGTATAACAGTCGTATCTGCACCAAACGTAAAGCCGCTTAAAGCGTCCTTTTGATCATTCAAATCCATTTTTTCCGGTGATAGACCGATAACACCATCGCATTCAAATTCATTTTTTAAATGCTTTAACAGATTCCAGGTACGAAGTCTGCCAAACCATGTGTCCATATCGTACATATCCCCTCTAATATCCAAAGAATCATGCAGTATCAGCTGCAATCCGTTCCGGGATAAGGGTAACCTTTTTAATATCTCATTATGCCAGGTTTGCATTTGGGTATTCATGACGGAATGCTCCTTTTTTTTCTTAGATGTCAGAAGCGGTACAATCAGAAATTTCTTCACTGGTATAACGGTTGTATTAACACTCTCTTTTTTGCAGGCATCCCCTATCTGTACCTCAAACTGCATATCCCCCTGTTGAATATCTGTATATGGAATATAAAACAGGATTTCATCTTTGTTTGTTTCCTCCGGATGATAATCATGCTTTGTATCTGAATTGTCCAGAGTGGCTCTGGCAGCCTTTTGCAAGCTTTGATCGAAACAGGAGTCCTTAGATTTTGCGAGCAGGATGCTGTTACGCTTTGCCACATGTGTTGAAATCGCAGCAGGTGTGCCATCGTGTTCATTGATACCATATCCGAGTGCCTGATCAAAAACAAGCTCATAGTCACAGGATGTTTTCTGCGAAGCACTCTCACAGCCAAAGCAGCCTATGATCAGAATGAATAGAATGAATTTCTTCATAATTGCTGAAGCTGTATAAGTTCGGCTTGCATTGCGATGATTTCATCAGGTCCCAGACTTGCATTTTTTATTTTGTTATACAATGCATTCACTTCACTGAGAATCAGCTCCCAGTGTACCATTTCTTCTTTCATCTGGTGAAGCTGTCCCTGTACTTTTTTAATTTCATCTACCTTATCATCATATGACTTTTGTACATTATTTTTTTCTGTTTGACTACATTGATAATCATACTTTGCGGATTCCAAATCACGACTGATTGCTGCCAGTCTTTCTTTGGAGGCACAATATTCCCGATAGGCTGCATCTGTGTCTGCTTCCTGGTCATTCAGCAGCTTGTTAAAAGCCAGATAAGCTCCATATCCGGGTACCCAGAACCATCTTTTTAACAGCTCATTTTGTTTCTCTGCTTTTCTTCTGGCACTTTCGAGTTCTTCCTGTGCTATGCTGTATGCTTCTTGTTTGCTTATATAGGAAGCATTATATGCATCATATAAATTCTTTCTACCTTCATATATACTCTCCTGCTCATGATTTTTCTGTTTCAATCTTTCCATATGTACATACAGAGCAGGTAGATTTGCGTTCAATTGGTCACATAGTACTTTTTTTTCATCAAATATCCGGCGAATCCTATTTCTGTTCTCATCGGCCTGAATTCTGATCTGCTCCAAAGAATCCAAAACGCTCTGTTCCTGTCGTTCCAGCCTGGCGATATCCTCATCACTAAGATCCATATGAATGGAGTTTTTTTGCAGCATCTGTAAAATCTGTTCCATGATTTTTGTTAGCTGCAGATTAGCTGAATTCGTCTTCTTCATGTTTTTATCTGTGCTATTATCTTTATTTTCCATAAGCTAGCCTTTCAGTGTGCTGATTTTTTTATTGCTTTCTGCAACCTGCCGATTCAGGTTATTTGCAACATTACCAGCTGTTTTAGAAGCCAGATCCCAGTGCTGTTCTCTGCTCATTTCAGCCTTATCTGCTTTTGTAATTGTCTCGTTTAAACGGAATCTTGTATTTTCAGCACCATTGATAAAGTCTGTGGAAATGCTTTTTACAGCTGCCCACTGTACCATATACGTCAGTAACGGGATCATAACACTGTCTGTGTAATAAAATTCAATGCGTTCTTCTTTGTCAATTTCCTGAAGATCTTGAATTGTATCCTTTAAATCAGATGTGGCAAGAGCCTTGCAGCATTTTTCCATAGATGTCCAGAATAAAGCGATGTCCATAACAGCAACAACAACATTTTTTAAACAGGATACAGCAACTATCAGGGAACGAACAGCTGCTTCCACACTGTTTTTTTCAATTACCATCGTCTTCAGTCGATTTGTATATTTGGCAAGATTGGCTAATTGCTTTGTCTGTTCCTCTTCCAAACGGATCAGCTCAGCATTGATTTCCGTTAATCTCTTGCTGCGGTTTTCCTGTACGCTGCTTTCCTTCTGTGACTGCTCGGCAATTTGTGAAGAAACACCATGTAAAGCTGCACTAATGCTCTTAAGCGCACTTGATTTTTTGTTAACCTGCTTTTCTGCTTCCGTAATTTCAATATCCTTAGCACGGATGTCAGACCTGATGCTTTCCCTTTTTTCATCATTATCCGCTGTTTCAAGAGCTTTAACAAGTTCCTCTTTCTCTTTCTTCAGACTTTCGAGTCTATCCTTTGCGGCATTTGCTTCTTTTTGTGCAGTGTCAAGCTTTTCCTTATCCTCAGTTGAGCTTTCTGTAGAACCTGATTTCCCTGCCACATCAGCTGCTACAGAAGCAGCACTGCCAAGAAATGAGAATACAGCGCCCATGATGTCCATTGTACGCTGATGCTTTTCAGCATCCAGCTCTGCCTTGCTAAGCTTCTCATATTCGGTCTGCAGCCTGGTCAGACGTTTCTTAATTTCCTGTTGGGCAATATCCGCCACTTCCTGCTCACTTTGAAAATCCGCCATCTCCTTCTGTATCTGATCCTGATGTGCATACTGGCGATTGTTTTCGTCAATAGTGTTTTTTAAGGTTTCTGAAGTATCCCCCGCCATTTTCTGATAGTCCTTTGCCAGCTGCTCCGCCTGTCTGCTCATTGTACCTGCAATTACAGAAAAGCGTTCCAATTTCTTGATTGCAACCTTTTCCGCACCCTTAGTCAGCCAGTCAAAGAAACCAATCAAATCATGAATAACAGCAGAGGACTGTCTTGCGAAATCGTCAATCACATTGATTCCCTTATCGTTTAAATCCATCAATGTTTTCTGCAGATCCCATATCTGCGTTTGTACATCAAAGCCATACACCGCATGATATGCAACATTTAGCAAATCTACAGAATTATCAAGATTCTTGAGTACGGTGTCCAAATCCATTTTGTGAAGTATATTCTTTTTCTCTGTCACCACTAGTGTAGAGGATGCATCCGGGGCTTCTATCAGGCTGTATGTCTCTCTAATACCACCACTGTCCATAGAAATTGTATGATCCTTTTCAACCTTTAAAATTAAATCATTTGCCATTGTGTTTTACACTCCTTTTCTTTATAAGGAATCATAAGTATGCGCATAACTGATTCATCCTGTACATACTGTAATATATTTCTGCATCTTGGTGCTTCGGATCTACATGTCATGCGAATATAATAACAAATACTGCAATTTGCTTATTATAAAAGAACCGGTTCCAAGATAGAATCGGCTCCTCTTTTTGGTTGTGAACTAAAGATGTTTTCACTTCATATTATTGCCATTTATTATATCTGTTTTATCTACGAAACAGCATTTATCCGCACTGATGGAATTCGGCAAATGATACACCTTGGTTTTTTGATTCAGGTCATATTTGTGTGTAAATTTTCCCTTTGCAATTTCAAAATGATTATGATTTCCTGTAGCTCTGCCTGCAGTTCCCGCATTCGCTATCTGTGTGCCCTGGCTATATTTTACACCAACTCTGATACCGTCAAGATTGTTGTCGTGTATAATCATAATCGTAGCATAGTCCATTGTTCCATCCGCAAAGCGAACCTTATTCTGAGACTGCCAGAATACTGCATTTCCCAAATCCGGTCCATCAACGCCGACACAGACTACATCAAAGGGAGCATATAAAGGACTGCATCCACCTTTATAGCCTGCTAAATCAAGCGCATTAACTCCCTGATGTGAGTATGATCCATTATTACCCTGCGTGATATTCATGTGCTCCACAGGAAACAGAATATTCTGTATTCCGTCTTTCATGCTTTTTTGATGTGCTTGCATTTTATCTTCTCCTTTATGTTACATACATACTGATTTTTATTGAAGAAAGCTCTGCTTTTCGTAATCAGTTTCTTTACATGTGTGCATTATTCCCGCATGTGCAAAATAATCCTATCCGAAAATATATTGAACAGGATCATGCTTAAGCTTACATTTCTTCCGGAATTTTAAAACTCAAAAGTGTCTCACGAACATCAGCATCCTGAGGCCACTCATCACAGAAAACAAGATAGTTGCTCATTTTCTCTGATCCCTGATATGTACCCATGCAATACATATCATCCAGTATAACGGAATTTGCATCAGCTGTTGTATTTGTTTTTTTCAAATACATAGTATATGCAATTTCATACTTGTTCTGTGGAGTGACACTGAGGAAATCTGACAACTCATCATTTCCCAATGGTCCAACAAGAACACGTGAATAACCACAGCCTAGATAAGCCATTAAGCTTTTGTGAATCACCATGAATGCAGATGATTGAGATAATTGATAACATTCTGATGCGGTTCATAGGCAGTCCGATTATAATGAATATCAACAGCAGCATACGTTCCGGATTGGTCCTTTGTAATCGCCATTCTACCCCCTCCTTCCATCCTCAGGATATCAGAACACCAATATGATGAGGGCAAATTTTATTATTTATACAAATTAGAGATTCTGTTCTACAAAGTGGTTTGGTAAATAAAAAAGGAAAAAGAGTAATTCATCCTGATTAGATGACATTACTCTTATTAACCTCACTATAATTATATCGAGTATGGTATTTATAAAATCAGCGTATTATAACTGCTTTTTTCATTGAATTATAGACACTTGCAAACTGTCCTTTACTGATTCACAACACTCCGAAATAAGAATAATTGATTCTATATTTCCCTGTTCTACCGTTATAGCCAAACAAAGTGCTTCAATACTACATATAAATTCCCAGACACCATTTTATAAACTCATACAATGCTGAACATGTAATTCCTACAAGAATATCCTTTTCAATCGTATAACTATGCTTTTTAATATACTGAACTATGCCAGCTTTATCTTTTTGTATAGCATATGCATATATATGTTCCAGTATTTCTTTATTTTGTGAATTCTCCGTTTTTGAAATAGATTCCCATAATTCCTTTTTTAAAAGATTCCAAGCCTCTGGACTAATTTCATTGGTCTGAATATTGATTTGGTTATTATTCCCTATAACTGTATTCGATATATTCGAATAATTCGTATAATTTCCCATAAGTTACTCCTCGCTTTATATTTTCAATTCCGGATATTCATCAGCATCCGAAATACTCACTTTATTATCGCTGCCTATGATCGAATCACTGATATCGGAATATGAGGTCTTAGATTGATCCGCATATACTATAATCCCATGATTTGTGATATCCAGCTTTTCAAGGTTAATAATGATTTCATTTTCAATTGCATGTCCATTCATGATATTTCTAATCACATCGATAACCTTTAAGGAGAACTCATCATCTTTGCTATTGATCCAGAAACTAATTCCACTTCCCGTAGAAATAATAATATTTTTCCCAAGATTCTTATTTTTTTCCCAAGTGCGATAAAGCATATATCCTGAAATTGCCGCACTAATCAAAAACATAAAGCTGGTAAACTTTATTTCAGCAGCAGTCACTGTATAGAAAAAAATATAAAAGCTAATTATGAAAATACCTATTGCATAAGGTGAATATCCATACTTAGGCGGATAACGCAGAGATACACTGGCAACATTCTTAATTTGAATAATTGCATCATCCATTTCTATTATGTTCTTCTCAATTTTTAATATTGGTGAAGAAAGTACATTTACATCAGCCTGATAATTCATTCTAATCCCCTCCATTTAAATTCCATTCAGCTACTTCAGTTTGACCATTGTCATCTGCTTTTTTATTAATTTCAGTATATAAGATATGTCCATCTTGTGTTAAAGCGACAGTGTGAAGCCATCCGGCAGAAATCTGTACAACATTGCTCCATTCCTGCACTTCTGTCTGACCAAAATTCTCTTTTTTATCAAGAATCTCCGTAGCTATTACAGTTCCATCCTTACGGAGCCCTATACTGTGAAATCTACCTGCTGATATTGCAATAATATCACGCCAGTCTGATACGGAACAACGCCCATCTTTCTCATATCCTGCAGAAACAACAGTGCCATCTTTTTTCAGCCCCAGTGTATGATTCGAGCCTGACGCTATTTGTATTATATCTGTCCAACCATCCACATCCGTTTCACCAAAATCGTATTTTTCATTATTGATTTTTGTAGATACAACCGTTCCATCCGATTTCAATCCTATAGTATGATCCCATGCTGCACAAACCTGAATGATATCTGTCCAATCATCTACATCTCCTTGCCCAAAATCATACATGTCATCAATGAATGTAGAAATTACTGTACCGTCTTTGCGTAACCCAACGGTACGCCACATCCCTGCTGATACCTGAACAATATCAGACCAGCTATCTACTTCTGCTTGTCCTGTATCGTTAGAAGTATTTACTGAGGTTGAAACAACAGAACCGTCATCTTTCAAACCCACTGTATGATATTCGTTGGAAGATATTTGTATTATATTTTCCCAATCTTTCACATTATTTTGTCCACGATTATCTTCAGCTTTGTGAATCTCTGTAGATAATACGGTACCGTCTTTTTTTTAAGCTATCGTACTGTATACACCGGCGTCGATTTGAGGTGAATTGTGTTCTTTAGTATTCACTATCCCTTTTTCATTTTTCTGTTCTTTTTTAGCTTTCTGTTCTTTTTTAGCGGAAACAGTGTCAGTTATATTTTCATTGCCATGTGATGTTTGCTGCATTGCTGTATGATAAGAAGAGCACTCAGAATATGAACGCCTGCTCCAGCCATGATGGCTAATTTCCTTTTCCTGTCTCTTTCAGCAAGCATCTGGGATTCACATAGTTGTCGATACTCTGCCTCACATTCTTTCAGATTTCCTTTCTGTATAACCATTTCTGTCGTTATCAGCGGGCCGATTATCTTTTCACAATACCTTCTTATATTCTCTTCAAAGCTTAAATCAACAGATAAGGTAAGTTTTTCATCTTCCAGAAATTTATTAATTTTATCAGTTATCAACTTTTCATGCTTTATTTTTAACAAATCCTCATCCATGCATGATAATAATTTCTTTTTATCTAAACCGTAAGTATCTTCCATTTTTATTGCATAATTTTCAAGGATATCGTCAAGCGTCTGTTGCTCATTCATTATTAGAAATTTATCTGGCTGCTTATAAGCCCTATTTTTCAAGTCTTCATTCATTAATTCAATCAATTTTTGTTTTTCGGAACCGCACGATTCACAGATATCTGATTCTGCTGCATTACAAAATCCGCAGGTACAGACCCAAAACACATTATTTATTAAGGATAGGGTATGAACCGTTAATCCTGAAGTATAATCATTTAATAAATTCAATTGCTGACGATCATAGTTTAACTTGATATTCGAAACTATATGACCATTCACAACATACTCTTCTCCGTCAACAATATAGCTAATTAAAGATAAATCTGTAGATGCGTCAGATAGCTCTATTTCATATACAAAACCTAGCAAATTTTGATTTTGATATTCTGAAACGTATTCAAATCGTTTAATTGTAAATTCCTGTCCATGAAAATTAAATTTCATTTGCATTAAATCATTTGTTCATTGAAAAATCGATTATACCTTTAGAAATCTTCTGTATATGTCATTACGCTTTACAATAATATTTTCGATGCTATAAAGCCAATATACTGAATCTAATCCTAATCGATTACGTATACCGTCTTTATCCATGCAATTATAGAGCACGTAAAATAAATCATATTTAAAAATTTAGATTATAAGTATCCGTATGCAAAAAAAGTCAGTCTATAATGCAATAAAATCTGCAAAATAACCTGACTTTTTATTTAAATATTATTCATCGGCTGTGTTTTCTTCCATAACCTGTTGAGCAAGAGCTTTTACATCTTCTCCGTTCTCAACTTTCTTTATAACTTCAACAGCACGTTTCACTGTATTGACATTTGGTTCCATCACCCAGGAATTAAATCCGTTTGCCGGTGACCATGCACTGCCATTACCGGTTCCATTAACGGAAATTTGTTCAATATCCCAGCCACTCATATCGTTTATCTGCATTTTAATCAAAGATGTCATTTCGCTGTTACTCATATTTGTCTGGAAGCTACCACTGACTGCATCCAAAATACTCGTATAATTTGTAATAATTGATGGTGAAATTGCTTTGTTTATGATTCCGGTAATAACTCTCATCTGATTCTTACCACGATCGCGGTCACCGCCCCCTAAATTATAACGTTCGCGGGCAAAGCGTAATGCTTTTGCACCATCCATATAAACTTCTCCTGCTTCATAAGAATAAGTTCCATCACTTGCTGTAAATGCTACTGGATTATTAACCGTGATACCACCTAAAGCATTAACAATATTCTCAACGCTTGAGAAATTTACACGTACATAATAGTTAATATCGATACCAAAATAATTTTCCACTGTTTCTATGGTGCAGTCAACTCCAAAAATACCAGTATGTGTCAGTTTATCTGTCTGACCTCCCTGACATGGCTGAGGAACATAATAGTCACGAGGAATGCTAGTTAACAAAATCTGATGTGTTTTAGGATTCACTGTTGCAATCATATTAACGTCAGATCTGGATACTGTTGATATTGTCCCATAAGTATCAATGCCAGTAATGTAAACATTAAATGGTTCAGAAGTCACATTTACGTTTTTACTAATATCTTTAGTTGTAGTCTTATATTTGTAGCTTTTTACAATCTTTGTTTCTGAATCAAATTTAGAATGATTATCCTCAAACAGGCTTCTTGTGGCTTCATCCATAATGATAGCATCAATTTTCCCATCATATAGATCATCAGCAATAGTCTTATAAGATTTATAATCAACCGTTGATATATCCTGTCCTGCGTCTTTCTTTATGTCCGCAAGTCCCTTTTTCATGATATCCTGAGTTCCTGTTTTTGTTAAGCCAAATTTACTATTTTTTAAATCTTCAATACTTTCAGCTTTATTCTCTTTCATCACTACTACAGATACAATAGATGTCTGCGTATCATCCCCAGTCATTCTGGAGAATGCTGATCCTGTTTTAAATAAATACCAGTTACCAACGCCTAAGAACACCGCTAATATAACAATCAATATTTTTCCCAATACCTTATTTACTTTATTTACTTTTTTCCCAAACTGGAGATAATACATTCCTAAAAGCAGAAATAATAATATGACACATACAATCATTGCATATTTCATAGGGATCACATTTACCGTGAATACCTGAACAATCATACCTAAAGTTAGTAATGCATAAAGAAGGACAAAATAAAAACCTACATTTTTAAATAAAGGCGTTTTCTTTGTCTTATGTATTCTCTTAGCCATAAACAGCCTCCTTTTTTAATCAACAGTTCTATTATAAAGGTTTTTCAACTATTTGACCATACGATTTGTATTACATTTCCTTAATATTACACAAATTTCATTCAATCTTGGATAATAGACAATTACCAAGGTTGAAAAAGGATGCTGAAGGATGGATCATTGCTATGTTACTTTCATCACAAATGATTGGTCATAGATGTTATAAAGGCAAACTTAAAAAGAAGTTTGATAGGCGAAGCCTCCCCTATTTATTGTTTGCCGTATGATTTAAGGGAAAAAAATTCTAATTAAAAATGATTGAAATCAATACTTCTTTAAAAAACGTTAAAATTTTCACCTCTTTGTTGTCAAATTGTTTGAAGAAAAAAGCAGGAATAATTTGCAAGCGGTTTAAAATCAGCACATGTCCAAAATCATAACCACTAGTTGAACTAGTGGTTTGAGTAAGCCCTATAAGGGCTTGTTACCAGTGACGCTATTCACGCTCTGAAGGGCTCCCAAACGCCCCCTCTTTTCTGGCTGGCTCTAAAGAGCCTTTTATTTGCCTTCTCTTACTACTTCTTCACCCATAAACGGGTCAATGAATTCTTTCATACTCATTTGATGTGCGAGTTTATCTTTTACTGTATCTGCGAAAAATACTCTTGTCCAAAAATGCCTATTTCCATATTTATATTTCAAATTTGCAAATCGGTCGAATATCATTAGACTACTTATCCTTTTAGTTTTCCATGAACGCTGATACGCTATATTTTTCCACTAACATATGGATATGAGATCTGCCTCTATTATCGTTACCGCCTTTCTTTCGCATATCGTTCTTAAAGTCTTTCCAATTTCTTTTTTATATTTCCCGTATATCGCCAATCTTCTATATTTGGGTGCAAATACGACACTATTCTCAATCACACACACTTATATGAATACAAGCACGGGAAAATGTTAATGCATTTACACTTTTGCTTTGAAGGTGTTCCTACAGAACAAACTCCTGCGGCAATGCTAAAATACTACCGACAGCGAAAGTGTTTAACCACACGACAGTTAGCCGAAAGCGTAGGAGTTGTACCCGCAACGGTGTTAATGTATGAACGTGGACAGTTCCCAATACCATATCAAACAGCCGTTGCTATAGCTGAAGTTCTTGAAATTGATAGAAATCTACTCTTCGATGAATTTGCTCAATTTATGGATTATCCATACAGTGATAGACTTCGTGAAGTCAGGATAGCAAACAAATTAAATCAAGCAACTTTTGCTGAAAAAGCAGGTATTAGCTTGAGTATCTATTCTAAGTGGGAGGGCGGTTCACGCCAACCGTCACGAAAGATGTATGAACAATTAGTAACCACATATCCCGAAATAAACAATCGAGTAGGAGGCTAATCATTAATTGATTAGCCGACCTCTCACACCACCGTGCGTACCGTTCGGTACACGGCGGTTCTTTAGTTTTCATAAACTATTAGATAATAGTCAAGCATGGACATGTATCCTAGCTTGGCTATTATTTTATTCGAAAAGATCTGGTTCAGGACTTTTGCCATTCTCCAGTAACCTTTCCTACTGTTTGCGAGTTCCCTTGCTTTCCAGTGTTCGAGTTTTAATGCTCTCAGCATTCGATACTTCGTTTTTACTTTCTTCCATTGTTTCCAATAGACCGCACGGATTCTGCGCCTTGCCCATTCATCCGTTGTTTTGAGAAGTCCTTTCATATCTGCCAGTCTAAAGTATTCTACCCACCCTCGCACATACTCCTGGTACTTCTTTTCTCGTTCTACATTGCTAATGCCTTTATTTCTATCAGTAAGTTCTCTGATTTTATTTTTCATCTTGGCTACTGACTTTTGGTCTACTCTAAATCTACATTTGCCCCTGTTTCTATAAAAGGTATAGCCTAGATACTTAACTTTACTGATATGTGCCACTTCCGTTTTCTTCCTGTTTACCTTTAGGAAAAGTTTTCCTTCGATATACGGAATGATGTTCTTCAGGGTTCTTTCTGCACTCTTTCTGCTCTTGCAGAAAATCATACAGTCATCTGCATAGCGGACAAATCTATGACCTCTGCGCTCAAGCTCCTTGTCCAACTCATTTAGCATTATGTTGCTGAGCAACGGACTCAATGGTCCACCTTGTGGCATTCCGACTTCTGTACGCTCAAATTTCCCGTTTGCTATCACTCCTGCATTCAGATATTTGTGTATCAATGAAATCACTCTGCCGTCCTTGATGGTTCGTGACATTACCTCTATCAGCTTACTCTGGCTTACGGTATCAAAGAACTTTTCCAAGTCCATATCTACTACATACACATAGCCTTCATTTACATTCTTTTGGCATTGTCTGAGGGCATCGTGTGCCCCTCTTTTTGGTCTGAAACCAAAACTAGTCTCTGAGAATTGCTCCTCATAGATTGGTGAGAGTTCCTGTGCTATTGCCTGTTGTATGACTCTGTCGACAACTGTAGGGACTCCCAGCTTTCGAAACTCGCCTTTTGTTTCCTTGGGTATTTCTACCCTTCGAACCGGGTTAGGCCTATAGCTTCCTTCCCTTATCTCCTGGATTAAAGTTTCCTGGTTTCTTCTTAGGAAGGGCAGAAGTTCCTCCACCTGCATACCATCAATTCCACATTTTCCCTTATTTCTTTTGACTTGCCTATAGGCATGATTAAGATTGTCTTTTCGCAAGATCAACTCCAAAAGATTGTTCGTCCAATAGTTTGTGATGACATCGCTCTTTTCAGTAATCTTAGAGTAGTCGAACACTTCTGCATACTCTTTCTGTTCCGCAGATACCATTTGCAGATAGTCCTCTATATGAAGTTGTCTGTTCTTAAATCTACTTTCAGTTACATTCATTGCTTATGTCTCCTAAAGTTCGGCCCTTCGCCGATGTTTGCAACCATCGGTTTACTATGGCTTCTGCTGACTTCTCGCCATTCGTTGTTACTCACGGATTTCTTACTCTGTTTCTATCCGCTGACGAGACCTCCCTTGGTACCACACGTCACTTTCTCTCCATATATCTGCCACATTTACTATAGCTAATTCCGAGTAGTTATAGGACTTCAGTTTGTATAGCAACCTTATCCTTAACTATAGCCTGATGTGATTTCTGTTCGTCAGACCAGAGATTTGCCTCCACCTTCCTTCAGATTCGCAGTCGCCCGCGACACCCTTGGTCTTAGCTGTATCCTTCCCACTACTAGGGCGGATTAGGAACTTTCATCCATTAGCGACGTGCGCCGCAAGGCGCACTATGAAAATACAGCGTATCTGTGATATAGCAGGTACGCTGTATTTTTTTATCGGCACATTAGTGTTATTACCTGTCTTTCTGTAAAATAAAAGTACACTAAAACACAGGAGGAAAACACTATGGAAAAATCATTATTTAAACAAATGGGTGGTACATACACTCAGGTAGGAGATTATCTGCTGCCAAATCTCATTTTGCCCGAACAGCAAGATCAACCGCTCGGAGTATGGGGACAGCGACACGCAAGATATTTAAAACAGCACCATAAAATTATTTATATGAACCTGTTGACAAGCGGGGAACTAAATGACTATCTTGTCGATATTGAAAACCAAGCTGAAAATTTGTTTCTTCAACTTGTAAAGCAACTGGCAGAAAGTGAAGACATAACAGAAGAACTTAAAGCAAAAGATCAGATGGAATGGGTTGCGCAAATGAACAATGTTTGCAACAGAGCAAGAGAAATTGTAAATTCTAAATTGATTTTTATATAGTTAAATCCGCTACCAGTTAAAATATGGTAGCGGATTTTGTGTTATACTAAGCCGAAATATTTTTCAAAAAAGTCTTTTAGCTTATCAATGACAGTTTGTTTTTTCAAAGCCCTATTTGAACCACCTGAAAATCTTGAAATTGGCGGTAATATTTTATCAAGATCTGTTCCTGTGGTTTTTATCCCACCATCTCTGAATGAGTTTTCTATAAATTTTTGAGCTTCATCGTGTTTTAGTTTTTCATCTTTGATGATTGCTTCTAAGTCCTGTTCTTTTTGCTTCTTAACAAAGTCTTTCCAGTCCTTTTCAACATCTGTTTTTACTGTCATTTGGGCAACAAACCCCTCAATTAAAGCTTTTTTGCTGCGCAGCTCGACACTTGCATCTATTGATTTATTAATATTAGCAAGAATCGTTTTATCCTCGCAGTTTGATTCGTGATATTTGGCAACGAGCATCAAGATGTAATCTATATTGACTTCGACCTGCTTAATAAGTTCAATTTCAAAGACAATGTCATCGTTGATTCGTTCTTTTTCAATGTCGCTTTTTTTAGCATAATCTTGATATAAGTCAATATAAATGCTTTGATAATCCTGTAAATCTCTAACGGATACAGAACTGTCACTTTCAAAATCATCAAAACACCTTAAAATATTTCTCAATTTCAAAATGCGACCAAACAGTTTGATAAATTCTTTTTCGTTATCCTCGCCGATGATTTGACTGCTTATCGGAAATTCATTTACCAGTCTGGCTACAAGCTCGTTATAACCTTCAATATGTTTTCCGTGCTCATCTTCATAGCCATTCATATACTCATTGTAAGTTTTTAGAATAACCATACCTCTTGCGTTTTTATCCCCAAAAAGTGCTAAGGCATTATTAGTGGCTGTTTCAAGGTTCCTAAAACAAACAATGTTTCCAAATGTTTTAACTGAGTTCAAAATACGATTGGTACGGGAAAACGCTTGTATCAAACCATGATCTTTTAAGTTCTTATCCACCCATAAGGTATTGAGAGTAGTAGCGTCAAATCCCGTTAGAAACATATTGACTACGATCAGCAAATCAATCTCATGATTTTTCATTCTCAATGATACATCTTTATAATAGTTGGGAAATTTATCGGCGGATGTATCATAGCTAACATTAAACAGCTTATTATAATCATCAATGGCACTGTCAAGAAAATCCCGTGAAGTCTGATCAAGACCGCTTGTGTCAAAATTCTCGTCTTGCAAGATATCATCCGGATCTTCTTCGTTTGGATTAAAACTGAATATCGTAGCAATATTTAATTTGTGACCGGTTTCCTCCATTTGTTTTTTAAATTCATTGAAATATGCAATCGCTGCCGGAATAGAAGCGACTGCAAAAATGGAATTAAAACCATTTACTTTTGCAGTTGTTTTTTGCTCTGATATAGTATTATTCTTGGACTTCGCCATTTTTTCTACATTCGTAATCACTTTATGGTCATAATAGGAACGGCTTTGATTGCGATAAGTTTTCTGCTCAAAATGTTCAAGAATGTATTGTGTAATCTCAGATACTCTTTTAGGGTCAAGCAAAGCTTTTTCACGGTCAATTGCCTTTACTTGCTTATCGTATAAAAGCTCAGGGTTTTTGATCGTGTTGATATAATCAATTCTAAAAGGCAATACATTACCATCATGGATAGCATCAACAATGGTGTATGCGTGCAGTGGTCTTACTTTATTTCCGTTTTCATCCGGTTCACCGCCGAAAACCTGTGCTGTGGTACGCATATTCGGAGCGTTGGAACTGTTCGAGTTTATTGCAAAAATAGGGGTGCCTGTAAACCCGAAGATATGATAATTTTTAAAGTGCTTTGTAATCGACTTGTGCATATCTCCGAACTGAGAACGGTGGCATTCATCGAAAATCATAACAATGTGTTTTTTATAAACTTCATGTTCTTTGTTCTTGGATATGAACTTATCTAACTTTTGAATGGTTGTGATGATGATTCTTGCATTATCATCTTCCATTTGTTTTTGCAGAATTTTAGTAGAGGTGTTGCTGTTGGCAGCACCTTTTTCAAACCTGTCATATTCTTTCATTGTCTGATAGTCAAGATCTTTTCTATCAACAACAAACAATACTTTGTCAATGAAATTCAATCCTTGGGCAAGCTGTGCAGTTTTAAAACTTGTTAAAGTCTTTCCGCTTCCGGTGGTATGCCAAATATAACCGCCCGCCTCTTTTCTGCCGGTTTTTTTGAGATTGGTAGAAAGGATAATGCGGTTTAGAATTTTTTCAGTTGCCGCAATTTGATAAGGACGCATTACCAACAATAAAGCCTCTGAGGTAAATACACAGTAACGAGTCAAAATATTAAGCAAGGTATGTTTTGCAAAAAAGGTTTTTGTAAAGTCCACAAGGTCCGGGATGATGCGGTTTTTCTCATCTGCCCAATAACTTGTAAATTCAAAGCTATTAGAAGTCTTTTTCTTTTTTGCTGCGTTTTTCTCTGCATTATCTTTGATATGCTGAAATCTTGTTGTGTTAGAATAATACTTTGTGTGTGTACCATTGGAGATTACAAACAGCTGTACATACTGATACAATCCACTGCCTGCCCAAAAGCTGTCACGCTGGTATCGATTGATTTGGTTAAACGCTTCTCGAATTGCGTTCCCTCGTTTTTTAAGCTCAATATGCACTAATGGCAATCCGTTTACCAAAATCGTCACATCATAACGAGTATCATGCTTTCCGCCGTCTTCTTCATACTGGTTTATTACCTGCAAATGATTATTATGAATGTTGGTTTTATCTATCAGCTTGATATTTTTTACATAACCGTTATCAAGGGTAAGGTTTTGCAGATAATCTTCCTGTATTTTGCGGGTTTTCTCTACAATTCCATCATTACCGTTTGAAATAACACTGTTGTAAAAGTCGTTCCACTCTTTATCGAAAAAGGTGTAGTTATTCAGTTTTTCAAGCTGTGTACGGAGGTTGTCAATTAAGTCCTGTTCGCTTTTTATAGTAATGTATTCGTAGCCCTGACTGACAAGGCGATTTATGAAATCTTGTTCAAGCGCCGCTTCGCTTTGATAGTCGGTGCTTTTTCTTTTTTCGGGTGTGTACTCAGCCACCACCGTACTTTCAGTAGAGCTTGCCACAATTTCAAAGCTATTCATTTTCCGCCGCCTCCTTTTTCTTAAAAGTTAAGAGCTTATCTCGGTAATATTCATATTGCTTTTGTCTTGCTTCAATTTCAGCAGGCAATCCTTCGCTGATATCGTTGCAAAGCTTATTAAATCGATCAAGAATATCAACTATGCGTTGTTGCTCTGCAAGTGATTTTGCAATATCTTTTGGGAATGGAATCGGTATTTTAATTTCCTTTATTGCCGGAATATTTGAATGAACAACTTTGCTTTTTATGCGCCCTTTGCTCTTTTGCTTTTGAGCCATAGTAGTTGAAAGTGCATAAGCCATATATTTGGGATTTTGCTCATGTTTCATAACCACAATATCTCCACCAACAAAGCATTTTTCATTACCCACATAAGCGCAAGATTTAGCTATCTCTTCAACACTTTCGCCTGTAATTGCAAACAATATATCTCCATATTCAAAAGTTTTTGAACCAGACATTGTTTTCGAAACACATTTATCAAACCAGACATTGTATGTTGTGTAAATTTCTCCATATCGAACACAAGGGGTTCCTTCGCTTGAAACTTCATCACGCTTAATCCCTGCGCCTCTATACATATCTGTGGAAAGTTTCCCCAATTCAACTAATGGCATATCATTTCTAAAGGAAATTAATTGATCTCTATAATACTCATACTGCTGTTTTCTTGCAGTGAGTTCCGCAGTGAGTTCCGCAGTGAGTTCCGCAGTGAGTTCCGTAAATTTATCCAGTATACGAACAATCTCCTGTTGAACTGGTAGAGGCGGTAGAGGAATTTTAAACTTTGAATATTTTTCAATCCACTGACGAGTATGGTCTACAGGAGCGTATTGTATGTTTTTCATCACATGATATATATATCTAAAATCTGCATCATGAGACCTATCCTTTTTTAATCTTAACATCTTCATTGCGGAAGATTTAACCTTAAAATTAAAGTCTACCCAATGAAAAGAAGTAGTAAAATCATCAAAAATTATAACTGGATTATCCGTTGACGCCTCAAATATACCTGTACTCTCATTAGTATAGCCCAAAATAAAAGATTGACCCGCCGTCAATACAGGTGTTTCAAATTCGTCATCGTATTTAGTATCTTTTACAATATATTTGGTAGGTTGCTCATAATCCATAACTGTGTATAAAAAATCGTATTCTACCCCATTGGGGCAAAGTTCATTGATAAGTTGTTCTAATTTACTCATTTTCCTCACCTCCGGTATGCCAATCTAAGGTACCTATCGCATCCATTAGTTCTCTGTTAGTTTTTATTTTTTCCAGTACGCCGGTAACTAAGCGATAGAAAGCATCAAATTTTTGCAAAGCCTCATCTTCGTCATAATCTCCATGAACTACATCACTTAGTTCACCAAAGAGTTTGTATCCATCTTCAGCAAATTCCGAAGGGATGATATTACATTGATCTTTTACCGGTGTAAGAATCTGAATAAACGGTTTAAGATTGCCGTTTGCTTTCTTCGTTTCAATGGGCGGATTTGCAGCCTCTGCTGTTTGAGTAATAATTCTTTCAAAAACCTTTCTCAAATAAACAATAGACCCTGCTCCAAATCCTTCCCTTGCTGCCTTTTTGGCTTTTTCCAAAGCATCTGTGAAATCACCGTAAGTTTCAGTGTTCAGCGAAACTGATTCAGAAAATTTTTCGCTTCTTTTTGTAATACGCACATAAGGATATTGATTATGTATATTATCTTCTTCCCTGCACTCAAGCAAAAACCATATTTGCACAGAAGCCCCGCAACGAGGACATTCAAGAACACAGTCAATGCTAACAGTTTTTTCGTTTACACCAATGCAGAACAAGTCTTCCCCAGAATAAAATGTTCGCTGATCGCCGCAATTATTACAATAATAATTTAATGCAACCTTGCCGACTGCAATTTTTTTAGAATTTCCGGTTTTAAGCTTTCTACTGCCCAAAAAGCCTTCTATTTGCACATAATCTGTTGTTATCGGTTTTGATAACACATCTGATAATCTCATACATTACGCCTCCTCAATTTCAGCTATAATCGCATCAATTTCAGCACGCAATGTATTTTCACGCTGAACAATTTCAGATATTTGCTTGTTAAGGACAGCTATATCAATAACTTCTCTTGTATCCTCACTTTCTACATAAGTTGATACAGATAGATTGTAATCTGCATTTTCAATATCTTCCTGTTTAACAAGAGCAGTAAAATGCTTTTCAGTCTTTCGGTTGATATAAGCGTTTAATATATTCTGAATGTTATCAGGCTCGTTACTTGATGTTCCATCCCCCAATTTATTGCTGTTGGTAGACTTGACAAATTCTTTTGAAGCATCAATAAACAGAGTTTGGTTGTCAACTTTAGATTTTTTGAGAACCATAATGCAAGTCGCAATGCTTGTTCCGTAAAAAAGATTATCAGGCAGCTGAATGATACATTCGATATAGTTATTATCAATCAGGTATTTTCTGATTTTCTGTTCCGCACCGCCACGATACATAATACCGGGAAAACAAACAATAGCCGCTGTCCCGTCCGTAGCAAGCCAATGCAGACAATGCATAATAAAAGCAAAGTCCGCTTTTGATTTAGGAGCCAATACACCGGCAGGAGAAAAACGAGGATCGTTTATCAGTGTTCCGTTGTCAGAGCCTTCCCATTTAATAGAGTACGGAGGATTTGAAACAATGGCTTCAAACGGTTCTTCATCCCAATGTTTAGGATCAGTCAAAGTGTCGCCATGTTCAATGCTGAATTTATCGTAACCTATGTCGTGCAGGAACATATTAATACGGCAAAGGTTATAAGTTGTAATGTTGATTTCCTGACCAAAGAATCCATTACGGACATTGTCTTTACCGAGAATTTTTGCAAACTTCAAAAGTAATGAGCCACTTCCCACAGCAGGATCGTATACTTTGTTTACTTCTGTTTTCATTTTACCGTTATTGTCAAGAAGTGAAATTTTAGTCAGAAGCTCAGATACCTCTTGTGGGGTGAAAAATTCGCCGCCGCTTTTGCCGGCATTAGAAGCATACATTCCCATTAAATACTCATAAGTGTCCCCAAAAGCGTCGATGGAATTATCTTGATAATTACCAAGATCCATATCCCCGATAACAGTAATTAATCTTTTAAGCCTTTTGTTTCTTTTAATAACTGTTGGTCCGAGCTTATTGCTGTTCACATCTATATCGTCAAACAAACCTTTGAAGTTTTCTTCGCTTGGACTGCCTATAGCAGAGGCTTCAATGTTTTTAAAGTTCGTTTGCAATATTTCGTTCAAATTCTCATCCAAATCAGCAATTTCTACTTCTTTGCCGTCCTTTTCCGCTTGATCCTTTGCGTCTTTATCAGCTTTTTTAATTCTGTTTAATAAATTCCCAAACAATTCGCTGGGCAAAATAAAGAAGCCTTTTTCTTGCACCATATCATCTTTAACGCTTAAAGCTTCTTCATCACTGATTTTCGCATAATCAAAATCAGTATTCCCTGCATCCCATTCGCCTTTGTTGAGATAAGTTGTAAGGTTTTCAGATATATATCTATAGAACAGCATACCTAAAACATATTGTTTAAAATCCCAACCATCGACACTTCCTCTAAGTTCATTTGCAAGCGCCCATATTGTACGGTAAAGTTCTGTTCTTTCTTGTTCTCTTTTATTATCGCTCATTTTTGTATTCTCCGTTCTTTAATAATTTTTCGTAATCTATACCATTTCTCAATTCTCTGCACAAATCTTTATTTTCTAAGGTTTTTGCGATATCAGCAGGTACTTCATTTCGTTCTTGTGCAGCTAAATCAAAAAATAACGCTATTTGTTCAGGCTTTGGATTCAATAACCGAAGCATTGCAATTTGTCTATCAGGAGGAGGTGGATTAACTTTACCGCTTAAAATATCATAAAAGTAAGGTTTCTTTATGCCAAGTGCGGTGTAAAACTTGATATTTGATAAATTTGCCTCTTTTATCATTTGCGCAAGCAAATTACAGAATTTCATAGAATCATCAACAATCAAGTAATCACCACCGTTTCTAAATTAGTATGTAAGTTTACATACTAACATACTATCATATTTTAAAGCAAATGTCAATTTAAAGACCTTTTAATATAGCTTTTGCTCCAACTTTATTGAGTTCCTTTGCAAAAAAGATTATAATATTTTTTATAATTTAGGAACAATATTCTGTTTTAGCGTCGTTTAATAGATAGAGAGTATACTCTCTGGAAAGGAGGCACAAAATATGCCGATATTATTAAAAAGAAAAAACGGTGAAATCACGCCGTTTCGCAATGCGGAATATATTTCTGCGTTCTATTTCATTCCCAAAAGCATTTTGGATAAGTGTGGAGAAGAAATAAACAGTATTCCAAGAAATCCAAGAAAATTGCTTCAAGATCGTCGTGCCATAGAAATAATAGAAAGTGATTTATTTAAGCTGGTAATCATCGACGCTTACGCCTTTATGGTGTGGCCTTTTATGGGGCTTGGCGCAAAAAGGGAAATTTATTCAGGATATGAGCCATCTTGGAGATATGCGCACGCAGCTTCTATTTGGATTAAAGGAATGGAAGACGAAGGGGTTATCCCTAAGTCACAGGAGATATTAAAAAGCAGCAATGCAGACGAAAACTTCGGATATATATCCGAAGAAGAAATCTCAGAAACATTCACTTGGCTCGTTCCTAAAATAATGGCAAAACACAATATGAATGAGATCATTGCTGTGGCGGCTGAGTATCGCTGCTTTGAAGATTTTGATTACCGAAAGAGCCGACAAAAAATTGATTTTTACCGCAAGTGGTATCACACTCGTGCAAAAATATCCGTTGAATCTCTTGATGAAATAAAAGAAAAATATGCAGAGAATACAGACGGCATGGAGTGGGATATTCCCGATGACAGTATTAATGTTGAGAGTACCGTATTAGAGCCGATTGTAGTCAACGAGTTTTTAGATATGCTTTCTGAAACAGACAGGAAAATACTCACAATGCGAATGGATGATGTGACACTCGAAAAAATCGCAGAAGAATTAGGTTTCAAAACTCACAGTGCTATTCACAAAAGAATCCGAAAGATTGGCTTAGCTTACGAAAAGCTCAGCGGTGAAGATTTAGGATTCAGCAATAAGAAAATTATCTAACAACACCTATTGATGTATAAATCGGTAGGTGTTCTTTTTATGCGCAAAAGCAGAAAGGAGGTCTTTTGGGTGCAGTACAATCTGATAAAATCGCAGCAAATCAAAATTAAGAATACCCTATGTATGCAATGCGGACACCAAAGCTGTTTGATGATAAGTAGTGGTGTCTGCCCTGTTTTTTCGGGAAGCAAACAAGAAATCATTAATATCAAGGAGGACAATCACAATGAAAAAATATAAAGAAACATATATCATCGGTGTTGACCACGGCTATGGAAATATGAAAACGGCTAATTGCTGTTTCCAGACAGGTGTGACCGTATATGATAAAGAACCAATTTTCAAAGACAATCTGCTTGTTTGGAATAACAAGTATTATCTTATTGGCGCAGAGCATAAGGAATTTTCAGCAGATAAAATGCTGGATGAGGATTATTATGTTCTGACGCTTGCGGCAATCGCACGGGAGCTGAATATTGCAAAAATCTATTCTGCTGATGTATTGATTGCCGCCGGGCTTCCGCTGACTTGGGTAAGCGAACAGCGAGAAGAATTCAAACGATATTTACTGAAGAACGAAACAATCGATTTCAATTTCAAAGGCAAGGATTATCATATCCGCATTGTCGGCGCAGATGTTTACCCACAGGGATTTGCCGCTATTGTTAATCACTTATCCGATTTTTCAGGTGTAAATATGCTCTGCGATATTGGCAACGGCACGATGAATATTATGTTCGTTAATGATAAAAAGCCGAACCCCAACCGCTGTTTTACCGAGAAATTCGGAACACACCAGTGTATGCTCCAAATCCGTGAAATTCTGATGAGAGTTCATCACGCAGAGCCGCCCGAAGAAATGATTACCCGTGTCCTTCGTTTCGGCACAGCAGATATTAACGGTGAATATCTGAAGACCATTATCCAAACCGCAAGAGAATATGTAGCAGGTATTTTCCGCAGACTGCGTGAACACGGCTATAACTCGAAGCTGATGAAGCTGTATATTGTCGGTGGAGGCGGTTGTATGATCCGCAACTTTGCCGAATATGACGAAGGGCGTATTACAGTAAACGATGATATTTGTGCTACTGCCAAAGGGTATGAACGAATGCTGGAAATGAAATTGATTAAAAACGGCGGTGCGTTATGAGTATCAAACGAATGAGCCTCAGGTTTAACTTGGATAACGAAGCTGAGCGCAAGGCTTGGGAGCATTTAAAAAATACAGCGGATTCAAAAAACAAGGCAGTTATTACTGCTATCAATCAATTTTATGAGCCACACGCAGAAATAACAGAGGTTATCCGAAAAACTATTCGTGAGTGCTTGCAAAATCTTTCTGTAATACAGACGGAATCAGCACAGCCCACCGAAACACTGTCCGAAGAAGAAAACGAACTTATGGATTCCCTCGATATGTTTCTCGGTGAATGACGGCATCAAAGTGGTGCCGCTTTTTTACGCTCTGAAATTCACTGTGGCATCATTTTGGCATCAAATCAAAATTAAGGAGGATTTTTATTATGAGAGCTTATTCATCATTAAGACAACTTGAAGAAAAAGGTATTTGTGTTGATGAATACCTGATCAATGAGAGAGACGGCGTATTTAAGGCACGCCTTGACTGCAAGCGTTGGGGCAAGAAACGAAATATTCTTGCATACTTCACTTTTGAAGACGGCAGTAAAGTTATGGCTTCCGCTTGGCAGAACACCGGGTATCTCGGTATCCCTGAGATTGAAGAAGGAGCAAGGCTAACGCTCACTTTTGAGAAAGCAACGAATGGCATTTCCTATTTGAGAAAGGTTGAGAGAAACGAGGGACAATAATGCATGTCTCATACTGTAACAAGCAGGGAACTTGTACGGCAAGTTCCAACTCAAAATCTTAGGGAGTCCCCTAAAACCCCATTTTGAAAGGAATGATAAATTTATGAACAGAAACCCAAAAGAAAAATTTGCCCGAATTGATATTCGGGTAAAACCAAAGGATAAAGAAAAAATAATGAAACTTGCCGAAAAATGCAATTTATCTATTAGTGAATATCTGGTGCAAAGGGCATTGGGATATGAACCGATAACGGTTCTTCCCGATGTCTTTTTTGATTTCTATAACAAATTGTGTCAGCTTGACAACACAGTGGGATTTACGCCCGAAACAGAAAACAAACTGCTTTCACTGATTGATGAAATTCATACGAAACTTTTATTACCACGGAAGGAGGATATGCGTAAATGGCGACCACCGGATTCTGACCTGTCAAAAACAGGCTGAAAGAAGTAATAGAATATGCCCGTAACCCTGACAAAACCATCGACAAGAAATTCTTGGATGAAGATTTATATGCGGCACTCCGTTATGCTGAGAATGATAAAAAGACGGATCAAACGATGTATGTTTCGGGTATCAACTGTCCGAAGCAAAAAGCATACGAATATATGATGGCTACTAAGCGTCGTTACGGCAAACTCGGTGGGAATGTTGCCTATCACGGTTATCAGAGTTTTGTAAGCGGCGAGGTTACTCCCGAAGAAGCACATCAAATCGGACTGGAAACTGCAAGGCGTATGTGGGGCAAGGATTATGAGATAGTCGTCACCACCCATCTGAACACAGATAATCTTCACAATCATATTGTGGTAAATTCGGTATCTTTTCGCACCGGTCGTAAGTTTGAAAACCATATTTCAGACCATTACAAGCTGAGAGAGATTTCCGACGTAGTTTGCTTGGAGCGAGGAAAAAGCGTATTGCCGCCGAGTAAATTCACAGGCAATCGAAAGAAAGATTATTGGATTTACAAAAGCGGCGGTTTAACTCACCGAGATGTTTTAAAACGAGATATTGATGAAGCAATTTCAAATACAAGCAACTGGAAAACCTTTGATTTATACCTGAAAAATCTCGGCTACTCTTACGCTCGAAACAGCGATTACCGCCATCCCTCCATTATTGCTCCCGGTTGGAAACGCCCTGTCCGTCTTGATTCGTTAGGCGAGCAATACACGCAGGAGAAAATACGGCAGAGGCTGATTGATAATCAGAAAGATATTACCCTTTACGCAATTCGCATTCCCAAACGATATACACCGCTGTTACAGCTTGAATACGAATTTAAAAAAGCGCAGCGTATGGATGGAATACAGCTTGCGTTTGCATTGATTATTGAGCTTTGGAAGCTGATTACAGGCAACAATATAGAGCCGTCATCCCCAAAGCCTCTATCTCCGACGCTCCGGCAGGAAGTCAGAAAATTAGATCAAACCTTAAAGGAATACAAGCTTCTTTGTGAGAATCAAATTGATTCCGCACAGGAGCTTGTTTCATTTATCGAGAAGAAATCCGCAGATATTTCTGCTTTGGAATCAGAGCGGCAGAAAATTTATAACCGTATCCGACGCCCGAAATCAGAAGATGAAAAAGAACAGAACAAAACGGCGGCAAGAAAAATCTCTGCAAAGTTAAAACCTTTGCGTGAAGATCTCAAAACCGCAAGGTCCATCACCGAGCGGTATCCGCATATCTTGAAATTGCTTGAAACCGAGCGTGCTATGGAAATACAAGTAAAAACCAAAAACAGAGAAAGGAATTATGAACGATGAAAAACACACCAAAAAATATTGCAATAGAAAAACTTTTCCCCTTTGAGGGACATCCCTTTAAGGTTCAGGACAACGAAGAAATGAACGCTTTGATCGAGAGTATTCAAAAGCAAGGCATTTTGTCTCCGCTAATCGTCCGACCAAAAGAAAATACCAAAGACGAATACGAAATTGTATCGGGACACAGACGGTTCCGTGCAGCAGTAAAGGCAGGGATAAAAGAAGTCCCTGCCTTAATTTTTCCCCTTGATCGTGACGCAGCCGCCATTGCAGTGGTAGACAGCAATCTGCACCGAGAGCATATTTTACCATCGGAAAAAGCCTTCGCTTACAAACTGAAAGCCGAAGCATTACGACATCAAGGGAAACGCTCTGACTTAACTTCGGAGCAAGTTGCACCGAAGTTGGCAACTGAAATTATTGCTGAGAGTGATAACACAAGCAAAGACACAGTTAAACGCTATATCCGTCTCACTAACCTTATCCCGCCTATTTTGGATATGGTTGATGAAAAGCGGATTGCTTTCACTCCTGCTGTCGAGTTATCCTATCTACTCCCCGAATAACAGATAATGCTGCTGTCGGAAATGGAGTACAGCGATTGTACCCCGAATCTATCTCAGGCACAGCGCTTAAAGGCTCTCAGTATGCAGGGGTTATTCACGAAAGAACAATTATCCGTCATTATGAGCGAAGAAAAAGCCAATCAGATAGAGCGTGTGAAAATTCCAGCCCACCGTATTCGTAAATATTTTCCGAAAGACTACACTATTACTCAAATGGAAGAAACCATTGTAAAACTCTGCGAAGCGTACCATCGAAAACGGCTGCGGGACAGAGATTCAAGATAAGGAGGTGTGCCTATGGATTTTAAGATGAACGCTATGATTCACAGAGGAAACGATTATGAAAATTCATTGCGCACTTTCCAGAACAAGAGAGTGGAATATCTTGAGCAGGAAATCCGTGCCTTTGATGTTGAAACATTACGCTCACTTCTATCCGACCTTCAAAAACGAGGCCGCACAATAGAAACGGTTACGGGGATAGCGGTATAATCAGACGGTGAGGAGGGCAATAATTATGATGAAAAAACAAAAACGAAACAATGAGGACAATCGTGGCGTAGCTATCTACGCCCGAAAGTCCCGTATTACAAATAAAGGCGACAGTATCGGCGTACAGTTCAAGCAATGCGCCGAATATGCCAAAATAGAACTTCAGCTTGATGAAAATTACAACTTTATGGAGTATGAGGATAAAGGGTTAAGCGGCTACTATTCCGACCGTCCTAATTTCCAGCGTATGCTTCACGATATTGAAATGGGTAAAATCCGTACAGTTGTCTGCTACAAGTTAGACCGTATCGGCAGAAAGACCAGTGACCTTTTACGCTTGCTTGATTTTCTTGAAAAGCACAAGGTGGACTTGTTGATCTGCTCCAACAATATCAACACCGCTTCCGGTGTATCCAAAATATTCATTCAAATCTTTGCTGTGGTTGCGGAATTTGAGCGTGATACTCTGACCGAGCGTATCACAGATAATATGATGGAGCTTGCTAAAGACGGACGCTGGCTTGGCGGAAATACACCCACAGGTTTCACAGTGAAGCGTGTAAAGACCGGCAGCGGCAAAAACAAATCAGCTTACAGTTATTTGGAGAGCATTCCCGAAGAAAAAGCAATGATACAAAAACTCTACGCTGTATTTTCGGAAACCCGTTCTATTAAGAAAACAGCAGACAGGATGAATGAGCTTGGCTATCGCACAAAGATCGGCAGCAAATTCAACACTTCCACTACAAGATTATTATTAAAAAATCCTGTTTACTGTGTTGCTGATGAAATTACCTACAACTATTTCTACGAAAACGGCGGTGGAGTATGCGCTGATCTATCAGAGTTTGACGGTCAGCACGGCTTATCCGCCTATAACAAGACAGACCAAGAAAAGTTTGAGGACGCTGACAGCACCTTCATTTCTCCGAAATTTGTGCAGTTAATGTCTGTAAAGCCTGTTTCTGAATGGATTATCTCGGTTGGCAAGCACGAAGGCTTTATTACGAGTCAACAATGGATTGATACACAAAATATACTTGATTCCATTGCGGAAAAGTACAATCGCCCGCACCGAAAGACTAATGCTCTGCTGGCAGGACTGGTATACTGTCCGCATTGTGGGAAACGCCTGCGAGTTATCTCCGAATCGAACCGATGGACAAACGGCAAGCCGAGATTCAAATATGTCTGTCCCGGCTATCGTGCAGGAGAATGTACTTTCCGTGCTGTTGATGGTGTACTGCTTGATGAATTTGTAGTCAAACAGTTATCCAATCTCTCCGATGAGGACAGCGAATACTTTATCAAATTACTCAATCAGAAGGCTTCGGATATTTTTAAGAATACTCAGAACGAACAGGAACTAATCGAACTAAAGAAAAAGAAAGCACAGCTTGAAACTGCTATTTCAAATCAGGTGAAAAATCTGCGAGAAGCAGACGAAAACTTAAAACGGTTTATTCAAGACGATGTAAAAGGACTGACAGACGAGCTTTCTGAAACGGAAAAACTGTTACAAAAATTAGAGAACAGCAGGCAAAGTCAGATGTATGCTGTCAGAGATATTGAAGAAATCAAAGAAAGGCTGTTATCCTTTGAGAAATACGCAGAGGACGCACAGCCGGATGTGCTGGTAACGCTGATACAATCCTTTGTGGAGCGTATCTATATTGTTGATGAAAACGACGAGCGTTACTGCCATATCTTTATTAAAGGTTGCACGAAAGAGGACTATGACGAGTTCTTCCGGGCAACCGGTTACATATCTGGTGCGATAGAAAGCGGAGCTCTCACATCTAAATTGCCTTTGTGTGATTCAGATGAGTGTAGAGAATACTATATGGTATTTGTAATTCCATGTTGTGTGTGATAAAGTATGTACGTAATTTAATGGATTATTATTAGTGCTTGTTGTACCTCTCTATCTTTTATTATCGGAATGCCCAACGGTCGAGCTTTCCATTCTTCTTTTTGATATATACCCTTTTTGCAGATATTGGTTTGTAAGTCTTCGCCTTTCTTTCTTACAGAATCACATTCAGATACTGGTCTTGATGTTTTTCAAATTTTTGAATACTTATCTTATCGATTCCTCCAGCTCCTTTATTCTTCTTGACACTTTACTAAGCTTCTTCTAGCCTTCTATAACTAAGAATTTGCCCATATACGCTAAGTAATTTTTACTTTAATGATTCGTTCATTTGCGTTTACTATCTCCTTTTTCTATAATGCTGCTTCCTGCACAGCCTACTCCTATGGACTATGTTTTTACTATTTTCACCATCATTATAATACTTGTAAGTTCGTGAAGTGAGCGCCCTCCCATATTCATCGCTTTCACCATGCATCAAACCGTAAACTACGCTTTCTGAATTCTGTATATCTGTTTTATCATTTCGCTTTTTCCTTATAGGTAAAGAGCCATTAAAATATACAGATTTCACAGAGGCACCACCCCCTCCTTTGTATACATGCCATGTGCTTTCACACTTACAGGTCTTTTCGGTTCTTGCAGTATTTTCCGAGTCACATAGGATTTCCTATTCTTTCCGCATGGTTTCCACTTGTAAGCGCCACTGCACCCTGATAGATTCATGCCTTCCTACCACTTCCGCACGTTCCCTCACAAATTCGCACTGGGCTTCTATTTGCGTTTGGCTGCACCCTTAACACCATAAGTCTTCAACTCATGTAGAATAATTTTCACTTCATGATTTTAGAACAATTCTTCCTATTAGATACTTATTCAATTTGCATCAGTATTATGAATTCTGTGTGTGTAACTGCCTGTCATACAAAGGCACCACTTCCAGTGATGCTACAACTATCTACCATTAGTGCTAATGTTATGAAATAATTGATCATTCAATGTAAATCGATCAACTGTTTTATGAGAGTCTCTCAATTTTGTTCTTTTTCCATTTTTCACCACCTCTTATCATGCATATTATTGCTATTTTTTTGCTTCAGGTAGTGTATGGTATTTCGACTGCTAAAAGACATCTGTAAAATATCCGTCTCCCATGGCATTATGATCTCATAAGAGACGGTCCTTTTCTTTTATTCTTATTGACTTCCTATTGGTGATGTTGTTCTTATATCAAATGTTAAATCAACATTCTAATACCTTAATCAATGATTTTTCATTTAGCATAGCTATAATTTCATTTCACATTCACGATAATTGAGATAATAACAATTTTGCTAAAGGTTAAATAATATA